>ERZ791607.188-NODE-188-length-65093-cov-10.675328_pt1 | contig 65093 bp, 61 predicted proteins | sample MGYA00509964_ERZ791607 | MGnify/ENA primary metagenome ERZ791607 (study PRJEB30046, sample SAMN00791907) | human gut metagenome | study: EMG produced TPA metagenomics assembly of the A metagenome-wide association study of gut microbiota in type 2...
CAATCATGGAAGCTTCAGCTGAACATGATTGTTGTTCAGAAGCCCAGCGGAATGCTCGGCGAACAAGAACATCATATTTCGTCTGTACCGTTTTTCTTTTTCATTACATAAAGTGGCTGCCTTGTGAGAGGACGCTTATATCTGCCCTTCTCAACCTATAAAAGCACCACGGAATCTGCGACACTACGCCAATTAAACTCCGGTTAAATTGTTTCCAGATCATATTCGTTGGTGCCGAGTCCGATTTTGACTGCGTGCTCAATACAACTCTTCCACTCGGTATCCGGATGTGTCATATGGAAGTGATCATGATCACATTCCTCATGATGCTCATGTGCATGCGCAATATTCTTTCCAAGAACACTGCTCTCTACCGGTGTTGCCTGATTGCAGAGATCCGCACATGCCTGATCCAAAGCTACCGGATCAAAAGAAGCTAACATCCCAATGTTCGGAAGAATCGGAATATCATTCTCTGGATGACAGTCACAGTTTGGTGATACGTCACAGATCAGCGAAACATGGAAACATGGTCTGTTCTGACAGACTGCGAGACTGTACTCTGCCATTTTGTAATTCAGCATTGCAACAGAGTCCGCATAATCTGCTGAAATTGCATCCTTTGGACAGACTGCAAGACATCTTCCGCAGCCAACACATTTATCATGATCAATTTTTGCTTTGTGATCTGTGATGACCGGCGCTCCGTGTGCACAGATTCTGCCGCAGGCTCCACAACCTATACATGCTTCGGTTGCGACACTTGGTTTTCCTTCGCAATGCTGCTCCATTTTTCCTGCTCTCGAGCCACATCCCATACCGATATTTTTAATTGTTCCGCCAAAACCTGCCGTCTCATGTCCCTTGAAATGTGTCAGGGAAATAAATACATCTGCATCCATGATCGCAGAACCGATCTTTGCCTCTTTCACATACTCACCGTTGACTGGCACAAGCGTTTCATCTGTTCCCTTTAAACCATCTGCGATCAGCACATGACATCCGGTCTGATATGGGGAAAACCCATTCACATAAGCGGTTTCCAGATGATCCAATGCATTCTTTCTGCTTCCAACATAAAGTGTATTACAATCTGTTAAAAATGGTTTTCCACCAAGTTCCTTTACATAGTCTGCTACCACTCTTGCATAGTTCGGACGTAAGAACGCAAGATTTCCATATTCTCCAAAATGAATTTTAATCGCTGCATACTTATCCTTAAAATCAATGTTTTCAAATCCGGCAGTTTTCATAAGACGATGAAGTTTCTGAAGCAGATTTTCATTGCCTGTTGCCTTAAAAGATGTAAAATATACTTTCGATTTCTCCATAATTCCTCCTTGTTTTGCTTTTACTGCTTTTCTATATGATAACCCCTGACCCCCTGTTAAAGTCAAGATTTTTCTCAAGTTATCGCGGCAGTCGCCAAAATCTCATGCAAGCAAAGACTTTGGCTCGTTGCCCGCATAAACACAGACTCCCGGTGTGGATTCCTGCTAAAAACCCACACCGGGAGTCTGTATTTATCGCCCTAATTGCTGTATTTCCGAAATATTGCTCTCTTCTAAAAATCATCTGTCATCTTAGTCCAGCAGATTCTGCATACTCTCAAGACCGATCAGCAGAGTAGAACTGTTATGTAACAGTGCCGATGTGGTCGGCTGGATCACCCCTGTCACACCAAGTACAATGAGCAGGGAGTTAAATCCTACGATTCTGCGGTAATTCTTTTTGATTCGCTCCATCAGACTGTCACTCAATAATTTTAAGGTGACGATCTGGTACAGATCATCTGAGCTTACCGTGATATCTGCGATCTCTCTTGCAATCTCAGCTCCGTCGCTGATGGCAATTCCGACATTGGCTGCAGACAATGCAGGGGAATCGTTGATACCGTCACCGATCATGATGACTTTTCTTCCGGCTGCCTTTTCTCTCTCCACAAAGCTTGCCTTATCTTCCGGCAGTACTTCCGAATAATATTCATCCACGCCGACACGCTTTGCGATCGCCGCTGCAGTACGCTCACTGTCTCCTGTCATCATGACAACCTTGGACAAACCAGCCCGTTTTAAGGACTGGACAACTGCAGAGGCTTCCTCACGCAGAGGATCTTCGATACAGATGACTGCTGCAAGTTTTCCTTCAATTGCAAGATACAGATGAGAGTATTCCTTCGGCAGTGCGTCAAATTTTGCCTGTTCTCCTTCCGGAATCACACAATTTTCATCTTCAAATACAAAATGTGCACTTCCGATCACGGCACGTTTCTCATTGATCGTCGAAGCGATTCCGTGTGCAACAATGTACCCGACTTTGCTGTGCATCTCGTCATGTTCAAGATTTTTCTGTGTTGCTGCATCCACAACAGCTTTTGCCATGGAATGAGGAAAATGCTCCTCTAAGCATGCTGCAATACGGAGCAGTTCGTCCGTGCTTTCTCCGTTAAATGATACGACATCTACAACCGTTGGTTTTGCCTTGGTGAGCGTTCCCGTCTTATCGAATACAATGGTATCTGCCTCCGCAACCGCCTCTAAATATTTACCACCTTTTACTGTGACATTGTAAAGACTTGCCTCACGGATCGCAGATAAAACAGAGATCGGCATTGCAAGTTTTAAGGCACAGCTGTAATCCACCATAAGAATGGACAGTGCCTTTGTCACATTTCTTGTGAGCAGATAAGTTAAAATCGTACCGCCAAGACTGTAAGGCACCAGTTTATCTGCCAGATGCTCTGCTTTGCTCTCTGCACCGGATTTTAACTTTTCAGAATCCTCGATCATTTTTACGATCTTTTCAAAACGGCTGGAACCTCCAACCTCTTTTACAAGAATGGTAAGTTCGCCCTCTTCCACAACGGTTCCTGCGTAAGCCGTGCTCTCTACGGTCTTTCTCACCGGGACTGACTCGCCTGTTAAGGAAGCCTGATTTACCATCGCCTCTCCCTCAGCAACAACACCATCAAATGGAATGATATTTCCCATATGAACAACCACTTTGTCTCCGGCTTTGATCTGGGAAGTCGGAACTAACACTTCCTGTCCACCGCTTACTAACCATACTTTTCCCACATTTAAGGACATGGTTCTCGCCAGATCATCCACAGATTTTTTATGTGTCCACTCTTCCAATAATTCACCAATTCCAAGCATGAACATAATGGAACCTGCGGTATTAAAATCACTTCTAAGAACTGAAACACCGATGGCAGTTGCATCTAAAACCGGAACTTCGATCTTTCCTGCTGCAAGTGTTGTTAGTCCTTTCCAGATATATTTTACGGAGCGGAGTGAAGTGAGACAGATACGGATCGGATAAGGAAGGATCCAGCGTCTTGCGTAGTGGAGCACAATCCTGCCAATTAATTTTTCCTGGTAGGTATTGTTTAACTCCCTTCCCGAATTCTCGATCAGACCTTCCGGTACTTCCACATCCTCGTAGTGGAAACCACGGAGTAATTCGATGATCGTCTGCCTGTCGCCCACATAAGAGATCACTGCGTCGCAGGTTCTGTCGTAAACTTTTGCAAATGTTACTTCTTTCTGGCTGTGTAAAAAATAAAGAAGTGTATCTGCCTGTGCATAACTCATGCGGTTCTGTACTGCGTGGATACGCATTCTTCCTTTTGCCTCGTGCTTTATCATAAATTTCATTATTCTTACATCCTTCCAGTTATGCGGTCTGTACTTACCAGACCACATATGTCAATCTGTTTCCTCTTACTTAAGGAAGAGGCTGCCACACGTTTCCTGTGCGACAGCCTCTTTACGAATCCACCTCTTATGCTTCTGCTGGCTCGGAAGCTTCTTCTACAGCTTCCTCTGCTTTCTCTGCGTCCTCAACAACTGCTGCCTCTTTTGCTGCTGCACGTTCTTCATTGATCGTCTTTGCATCTTCATAGATGTCACCAGCATTCTCCTGAACAGTTGTCACTGTTTTCATTACACAGTCCTTAGCTCTTAAAACCGCTGCTGTACACTGTGTATATACTTTCTTCGCATCATCACTGGCTAAAATCTTAACACCAGCTGTTCCAAATAATGTACCTCCTGCAAATAATGCAATTTTCTTCCAATCTACCATGATAAAATCCTCCTTTTTGTATTTCATGAAAGCAGTTTTCTTCTTCCGCTGTCTTCATTTTTATTATGATTTTTTCATAAAACACAATGTTTTCCTGTGTTTCGTACCGATTATAATTCGCTTTATATCAGTTACACAAGCCTAACGTATTTTATTGATAAATTTTATCATGTTCTGTTTTTATCTGTTGATGATCACACGGTCTCTGCCTCTCTCCTTTGCGAGATAAAGTTTTTCATCCGCCTGCCGGTAAACGTCCGAAACATCCATACCGTCTGCAAACTGTTCCACACCACAGCTGAATGTAAATGCCCGGTTCTTTTTCTGTTTTCCAAACAGTCTGTAGTCTGCGCTCATTTTCGCCAGCATATGGCGAATCTCCTCCTCCGTCACATCCGGCAGGATCAGCATAAACTCTTCTCCACCAAATCTCACTGCGATTCCATCTGCTATCAGATTACGTTCCAGTATCCTCGCAAATTCAATGAGCACTTCATCTCCAAAAGCATGTCCGTATTCATCATTGACCTTCTTAAAAAAATCCAGATCGATCAGTGCCGCATAAACGTCTTTCTTCCCTTTCTGTGCCAGCCGCTCAAGATAGCGGTTCAGATATCTCCGGTTATATAACCCGGTCAGCGCATCATGATCTGCCGCCTGTTCCAGCTGTCTGCTAAGACTTGTGAGTTCTTCCGCCTGCTTTTTCTGCTGCACATTTAAAATGATCGTGATCGTAAACACACTGAAAAGTACGATCATCAATGAACAGATCATAGAGTTTAACTCACTCTCAGCCGTTACCAATTCCACATCCACCGGATGATAATATGCAAGGATGACCGCTGACATATCCACCAGAAAAGCGAGACATCCGAAGATCACTGCCGCAGTCGTTGGAAGAAAGGTTGCAATTGCCACCATGGCGAGCACCATATACACGATCGTTCCCGTCTGGTAAATGTAATAAAGTATCGGAAACTCGAAAAAAGTGATCAGTGTAATGATGACATAGGCTGCACGCTTCACATGTCTTGACCGGATACCCCAGAATGTCATTCCAAATATGACCAATGTACACAGGGCACAAAAAATCGTCGGCGCACTGAGTCCATAAATATACACATTTCCAACAAATCCAAACAGATTTCCAATACTTCCTGCTGCTCCCAGCACATAAAACTGTCTCAGTCCAACATTGACAGATGTATCAAATAAGCGGTTCATAACCGTTCCTCTCTCACTTCCAGCCGGATTTTCGGATCAAAGCTGTTTTTCTTCATTTTACCATAATATTCTTAAAAAACAAGAAAAGTTGTTTTTCATGGAAAAATATATTTTCTATTGTCTGGCTCACCTTTTTGCGGTAAAATAGTCTCGGATTTTTCATATGGTAAAGTACAAACAGGAAAATCTCACAGGTACTTTAGTCAGAAGAAGGAAGGAGGAAAAAGATAGCATGCGGTCTGTCAGACAAAAATATATCAGTCTCATACTCATCCTCTCTATGTTTTTCCTCGGAATGTGCTGCGGCAGCACACAGGCAGATTCTTCTCTGATGTATGGAATTCTCCATCACACAGACAGTGTTTTCGTAAATTCCGGCGTTGATGATTTACCGGAGCAGCTTTCCACCGATACCACGGAGCGTATGATCTCAGCCAATGCATATCTCCGTCAGGAAGGCAGACGCATAAACACACGCACAAACCGTGCGGTCAACTGTCTGTTTCTGATTGTGGAACTTCTTTCACAATTGTTTCCCATCATTTTTGCATGCAGCGTTTTAAGTCAGACTTATCGCGCACCGGGCAATCATGTCATCGTTCGTTATATCCACAAGAAGGATGGCAAGAAAAATAATGAAACCATATAATTCCTACTGATTTACCGCACATTTTATCCGCGGTCTTATTTTGGTACGCAAAAATCCCATTTACAGGATATCTGCGCCCAAATGCGCAGGTATCAGAAAGGTATGGTTCTTATGGTTGAACATATTTTATTTGCAGTTTTAACGGCTGCTGTCATCGGTGCTGCTATTTTTATGTGGTGGTTTGAAAATCACGATGAAAAAACAGATTCTGGAAATGAAAAAGAAGGGAACTAAGTTATTATGAATATCGGATTAATTATTTTTGCAATTATTGGATCAATTATTGGTCTTGCCTCTACATTTTACATTGTGATCTCCATGTTTTGGATTCTTGGTGTTAAGATTGTGCGCAGGATCAAACATGGCACTCCACTGTATGATTAATATCATATAAAAACGCTCCGCAGGCTGCTGTACTCCTGCGGAGCGTTTTATTCTTCGTCATTCATGCGGCAAACGGCATCCGGTCCAGCGATCATTTTTTCCCTGAAAAGACCGGAATACGCTTCTTACCAGAACATCCAGTAAATCAGCCCTAGTACCCAGCTTGAAACTATCCCATATAAGATCACAGGACCGGCGATCGTAAAAATCTTACATCCGATTCCAAAAACCTGCCCTTCTTTCTGAAACTCGATCGCCGGGGCAGCCACACCGTTGGCAAAACCTGTGATCGGCACAAGCGCCCCCGCGCCTCCCCAGTTTGCGATCGACGGATAAATGTTAAATCCCGTCAGGATCACGCTGAGCAGGATCAGAAGCATGCTGCACCAGCCTCCGGAGGTGTCTTTGTCCAGTCCATAATTTTCGCACGTATTTAAAATGAACTGCCCAATACAGCAGATGATCCCACCGGTAAAAAAAGCCTTTACCATATTAAAGATCAGATTGTGCGTCGGTGTCACCTGTTTCACATAATCGTTATATGCCTGATCGCGCTCTCTCGTATCCTTGCTGTGCACGGTCTGATTCAGTTTCTTTATCTGCTCTGTCTCTTTATCTGCCATTTTCTGTGCCTCCTGTATCCACATATTTTATGTTCCTGTTTTTTGTCCGGCATAAATCCTCTCTCTTATCTTGCCTTTTTTACTGTAAAATATGCATAACACAGGTTCTGTAATTCCATGAACCGGCCAATATTTTTTCTTACTTTCAAAGAATAAGTATCTCTTATTTTTTTCTTTGTTTTATATAAGTAATCCTAATGGAATTAGATTACATTATGCATTGAATCACTTACTATTTGTAGTATAATGTTGATAGAATCTGTCGGCATTCACTGTTTCAGGAAAACGCTGCGGATCGACCACAATGAAGTAAATGGAGCATGCCATGAAAAAATATATTTGTCTCTTTCTTTCAACCTTGATGTTTCTTACTGTTTTTTCCCCTGTCAACTGCTATGCCCGCGATGGTAAAAAAGTCATCCGGGTAGGTTTTTACACACTAGCTAATTATCAGGAGTGTGATGAGAACGGAAACTACAGCGGTTATTTTGTGGACTACCTCCGGGAGATCAGCCAGTATACCGGATGGGAATATGAATTTATCCAGATGAATTACTCAGCATGCCTGAAATCCTTAAATGACAGAAATATTGACCTTGTCTGCGGTGTGGACTATTCTTCCTTCCGGACAAGCACTCTTGACTTTTCTGCACAGCCGGCGGTCACAACCCATTACGAACTGTATGCGCTGAAGGATAACGATACCTATTACTATAACGACTATGCGGATTTCGATGGAATGAGCATTGGCGTTCTTGCAAGCTGTAACCATTTAGACGCTCTGGATGACTATGCGGCTGCACACCATTTTTCTTTTGAGAAACAATACTTTGGAAACACAGCACAGCTGGAAAAAGCGCTTGAGGACAACACTGTGGATGCCATTTATGCTACAAATGTTTCCCACCCTTCGGAGAAAAAGATCCTTGCAAGCCTTCCTTCTTTCCCGCTTTATTTTGTGACTTTTAAGGGAAATCCGATCATGGAATACTTAAACTGTGCCCAGACTGTGATCTTAAACGTCAATCCCAACTTTGAACACGACCTCTACAACACTTACCAGCGGGATATCCGGAATTACCGCTGCGAATTTACCCGGGATGAGTTAGACTATCTTGCCACAGCGCCGGAGATTACAGTGACCTGTGACCCTTCGAATGCACCAATTGAAGGTTACAATGAAAATACACAGACCGCTTCCGGCATTGCTGCGGATGTTCTCGATCTTGTCAGCCAGTATACCGGCCTGCATTTCCGGTATATAAAGTCTGACAGTTTCTCCGATGCCCTGTCGAAGCTTCGGTCACATGAGATCAATATGCTTACGGCACTGGCACACGATTATTCATGGGCTGAGCAGAATCATGCACTTCTGACAACCCCTTATCTGAACTCGTCCATTGTGGTTGTACGGAATAGCAAACCACAGAGCCATGAGAGGGATATCGTTGCACTGCCGAACAGCTTCAATCTCACAAATTCCATTCTGGACAATCCGGAATATGATACCGAGGATGTGGTTTACTATGATACGATCGAGGAATGTTTTCAGGCTGTGCTGTCCGGCAGTGCAGACTGTACTTATGCCGACAACTATAGTGCCAACTATCTGCTCTCGCAGGTAAAATACCGTAATTTGTCCTCCACAACGCTCACTGCCATGACAGAGGCTGCTTCCTTTGGTCTGTCTGACCAGTGCGATCCAAGACTGCTCAGCATTATCAATAAGGGACTGGCGTGTATTTCCTCTGAACAGCTGGATTCCATTGTTCTTCAGAACTGCAGTTATAGGGAGGATCCGTCCCTCTTTACCCTTGTTTATGCTTATCCGCGCATTTCCATTCCGATTATTCTGGCAGTCAGTATGGCACTGCTCTCGCTGCTGCTGGGTATTCTGCTGGTTCATAGCCGGAAAACAAAAGAGATCAGGGTCATGTCGGAGACAGATGCCCTCACCGGTCTTTATAACCGGAGGGCTGCCGAAGATCATATTTCAAGACAAATGCAGGAAGATGGCAAAAATCCTGACTGTGTACGTCCACTGATCAGTATCGATCTGGACAAATTCAAACAGGTGAATGATACTTATGGACATTTAGAAGGGGATGCTCTCTTAATTGCGGTTGCAGACACGCTCCGCACATCTGTCCACAGTTATGACATTGTAGGACGCATCGGTGGCGATGAATTTGTTGTGTACCTCTCAAATGTCACAGACAGACAAAATGCCATGGCAGTTGCAGAAAAACTGTGTCAGGTCATCCGCGGACTCTCCACCATGAAAAAAGAATGGAGCAATATTTCTGCGAGCATTGGAATCTCATTTGCCGATCATCCAGATATTAAGATGGAAGAACTCTATATTTCGGCTGATAAAGCTATGTACTCCGCCAAAGGAAACGGAAGAGACCAGTATCAGACCCTCTGATGTCCCAGCAGGATGTCACTGTGGAATATTGACACTCCACAGATACTGTTCTCCCTTTCCCCATAAAAGCAGTTCCTTCATCTGCCCGTCATATAGTTCATCCGGACGGAATTCTTTTAAAATATGGATCAGATAAGTCTCTTTTTCATCCTTGGGGCTGATCTGATCTAACTTTTTGTCTAATAGTTCCCGAAGTTCCAGCGGTTTTATATCATCTGGAATCTCAAATCCCCCGATTTTTCCGGCAACCCCTGCTCCGTAATAAAATTCATAATTTCCAAGCATTACTGCTTTCTGCATATTACATTTTAAGATCACGCTCTGGCGTGCGATGGATGTGACCATATCCGTCATTCTCTCTTTCGTCTTGTGCAGACATACTCCCACTGCTTTGGGCTGTGTCTGACTGTTCTTATTTTTTATCTTATGCCATAATCACGTTTTCGTCAAATACCATGCTGACCATATAACAATGTCTCTGTGCTGTCCTTCTGACAAATGCCTGTGAAAATGTTTTCTCCAGACTGTCCTTTCTGCATCAGGGCGGTGTCATGTGATGTCCAAAATACCAGAACGCTCCTGCACATTTTCCAAATGCCATAAACAGCATGATCCAGGAAAGTCCTTCTTTTATCTGGAATCTTCTGAAGATGATCGGGAACGTATTTAAGATTTCTGCCAGTGCCACTGCAATACATCCCACAAAAATACCTGCACAGAAACCATATACATACAAGAGCCAGTGCCCGACCGGAAGGCTGATATCTGTAAATACCGACATAATTGTGCCAAAAATCCCACCAAGCACGATCATATTTTCAAAAAGAATGGTACTTTCCGCCCGGTTGCATTTTGCAATCATTCTTGGCACGACACCGATGACTATGATAAATGCAAAGGTTCCCGCTGCCACTCCGACACCGGAGGCAAGTCCGATAAATCCGAGAAATAAATGTTTAATCCACATCAACACTGTGTCCTCTTCTCTCTGCGTTATTGATGAAAGCGGTATCCAGATCTGTCTCATATTTCCGCATCTCGATCTGGATCGGTGTTGGATCATGCGTGATTTTCTTGTGTCCTACATGGTTGAAAAACACAATAATCCCAACGGCTAGTCCAATACTGTAGCAGATTTCCAGTTCTGTGATGCCATTTGATTCCGTTCCCGTGATCTGCTGATAAAACTTTGCAAAAACATCTGTCACACCTACGTCATTGTTAAAAGCCATGATCGTAAAAGCCGCTCCAAAGAAAATCAGGATACACAAAATCACTGTCTTCAGACAATTCATCCACACCGGTTTTTCCGGGGACTTCACATACTCTACGATAAAGTCTGATTCTCCCTCATTGCTGATGTCCAGATTCGGGTAGTCCTCATGGATCAATTCGATCACTTTTAATACGGAAAACACGACAAGCGTATTCTTTTTCTTCTGCTCATCCTCCGCCCGGAAGGAATATAACTTCTTCTGCCTGATCTGACGCAGCGCCGCCTGATCCGTGCACTCCATCTTTGCCACATCACCGAGTGTCACACGGCGGTCTGTCACGACAATATTCTTTCCAATCTTTAAATAAAGCGTATCGCCTGCACTCATGCGTAGTTCCTGCTTTCCTCTGAAATAACTTCCTGTACGAGCATCCCATCCTTTGGCTCTCCTGCCTCTTTCTCGTTTGTCATATAATAAAACGCTGTTCCTGCCAGCAGTGCAAGCACAAGAAGCATAAGACAGATCCGATACTTTTTACAATTCATAATAATTTCGTCCTTTCTGTTTGATAAATGCGTCAGCTATTTTTTTTCAGTATGCACACCGATCATTCCTGCATACTATATTGCATTACTATGCTTCTTATTATGTATGTGATTGCTTTAAAATATACATACTATCTTTGATTTATTTCATTGCATTTTCCCCTAAAACATGATACCTTTTCATAGGACTACAACGTTTATTCAGGATAATTGCAAAACTCTTAGATAACGTAAATTAGAATGTGAAAATTTTGTCAAATTTCCACATTCCTCATAACATTAACAGGGAGTTTTGCAATTATCTGATACACTGATAAAAGAGGATAATTATGGCAGTAACGAAAGAAATTCTGACTCTGGCTGTCGAAACCGGAGATGCATTGCTCCGCAATGGTGCGGAAGTTTACCGCGTGGAAGATACGGTGCTTCATATTTTAAAAGCATATGAGATTACAGACTGTGATGTCTATGTGCTTTCCAATGGAATTTTTGCAAGTGCAAATGAAAATAAAGAAGATGCCTGCAGCATGATCCGTCATGTACCGCTCGGCTCTACCCATCTCGGAAGGATTGCTGCGTTAAATCAGCTTTCCAGAGAGATCTGTTCCCATGAATGTTCCCTGCGGGATGCCTGGGTGCGTTTAGAAGAATGTAAATCCATTCCAAAAAATAAAAACTGGGTGGAGATTTTTTTCTGTGGAGTTGGCAGTGCCGGTTTCTGCTATCTGTTCGGAGGAACTGCCTTAGATTCTTTTGTTGCATTTTTTATCGGACTCGTGTTACAGATTTTCCTGATCGCTTCCGACAGGCATCTGGAATCCAAATTTATCACTAATATTTTAGGAAGCGGCATTGTCACTTTTTTAAGCCTGATCGTGCTCTCCGCAGGGATACCGATCCTGCAGGATAAGGTTGTCATTGGAGATATTATGCCGCTCGTACCGGGAATCGCACTGACAACGTCCATCCGCGACTTTTTCAACGGAGACTATTTATCCGGTGCGATCCATATGATCGATGCGATCTTAACTGCTTTTAGTATTGCCGTTGGCGTGGGCGCTGTTATCACGCTTTACCAGCTTGTCACAGGAGGTGCATTACTTCGATGATCATTCAGTTTCTTGTCAGCTTAGCTGCGACACTCTCTTTTGCTGTATTATTTTCTGCTGAAAAAAAACAGTTGTTTTTCTGCGGTCTGACAGGTGCCCTCGGCTGGATTGTCTACCTGATCTGCTTACAGTATCACACAGACAATGCCATCGCAAACCTGATCGCCACCTTTGCACTGACACTGGTTGCACGGATTCTTTCGGCAGTGCGCCGAACTCCGGTCACGGTGTTCCTGCTCACCGGGATCTTCCCACTTGTTCCGGGTGCCGGAATCTACTATACCTCCTATTACTTTATCATGGGAGATATGAGCCGGTTCTCACAGTACGGAATCAGTACTGTGAAAGTTGCCGGTTCGATCGTGCTTGGCATTATCTTTGGTTTTGCGCTTCCACAGAGCCTCTTTAACGGGCTTTCAAAGCTTGCGCATAAAGATTAACGTTTTGTATTTTTTATTGCTGTCCGGCGATCTTTGCCGCCAGATCCTCCAGATATTCCCAGCGCTCCATTTTCTCTTCGAGCAGTTGTTCTGTCTGTTCTTTTTCTTTTGTGATCTCATTCAATTTCACAAAATCACTGCTGAATTTTAAAGTCTGCGCATCCAGCTCTTCTATTTTCTGTTCCAGTGCAGCGATATCATCTTCGATCGTCTCATATTCTTTCTGTTCTTTATAACTGAATTTCAGTTTACGCTCCCTCTTCCAGGTATCCATGGAAGAAGTCTGATTTTCTTTCTCCACAGAAGTTGTCGTATCGTTTTTCGCATCCAGAATATGTCCCGCAGGCACTTTTCCTTCCTCTGCCAATCGGTTTACATAATCTGTGTACCCACCTTCATACTGACAGATCTTTCCATCTTCCTCGAAGGCAAAAATACGGTTTACGACACGGTCTAAAAAGTAGCGGTCATGGGAGACGGTGATCACGATTCCATCATAATTGTCAAGGTAATCTTCCAGTATCGTGAGTGTCCGGATATCGAGATCGTTTGTCGGCTCATCTAAAATCAGGACATTCGGTGCCTCCATAAGCACGCGCAACAGGTTCAATCTGCGCTTCTCTCCACCGGAAAGTTTTCCGATCGGACTGTACTGTTGCGAGGATGGGAATAAAAAGCGCTCTAACATATTGGACGCTGACACCAGACCATCTTTCGTCCTGACAAACTCCGCTGTATTTTTAATATAATCGATCACTTTCTCATTTGGATCCATGTAGGCAATTCCAGCATCTTTTGTGTTCTCAATCTCCTGCGTATAATATCCGATTTTGATTGTCTGCCCGATGGTTACAGTTCCTTCATCCGGCTGGATTCTCTGATCAATGATCTTCATCAGGGTTGTCTTACCGCTTCCATTTGCCCCGACAAACCCGATCCGGTCATTTTTCAGAAAAATATAAGTAAAATCACGGATCAGTACTCTCGAATCATAGCTTTTGGAAATATGCGAAAGTTCTACCGTTGTCTTTCCCATGCGGGAACTGATCGAGCTGATCTCCACACTTCCATCTGTCTGCGGTGCATCCTGATCCTTAAGTTTCTCATAGCGCTGGATTCTGCCCTTTTGCTTGGTAGTACGTGCCTTTGCGCCGCGGCGGATCCACTCTAATTCTTTCCGCAGGATATTCTGGCGTTTCCGCTCACTCGCCTGCTGCATCTCCTCGCGCTCTGCCTTAAGTTCCAGATACCCGGAGTAATTCGCATCATAGCTGTAGATGGAACCTTTATCCACCTCCACGATCCGGTTGCAGACACTGTCTAAAAAGTAGCGGTCATGGGTTACCATAATAAGTGCCCCGCGCCACTTTTTCAGGAAATCTTCCAGCCAGTCTGCCATAGCGGAATCCAGATGGTTGGTCGGCTCGTCTAAGATCAGCACATCGCACGGCACTAAAAGTGCTGCCACAAGCGCAAGACGTTTGCGCTGTCCCCCAGAGAGTTCCCCTGCCTTCTGTTCAAAATTCGTAATGCCAAGCTTTGTCATCATTGCCTTTGCATCACTCTCTAAATTCCAATGTTCCACATGTTCTGCATGATTTCCTGCATTTTGATTTTGCTCTGATGTTCCTCCGACAAAATTCTGACTACTTTGCGCCAACACCGTATCAATCACTGACAATTCCGGATCAAATACCGGATTTTGCGGCAGATAACGCACCACGATATGGTTTGCACGGATCACCTGTCCTTCATCCGGTTCTTCAATGCCCGCTGCAATTTTTAACAGAGTTGATTTTCCGGTTCCGTTGATACCGATCACACCCACTTTTTCTCTTTCCTGCAAATAGAAAGACGCTTTCTCAAAAAGCTTCCTCTCTGTATATGTCTTCGTGATATCTGTTACACTGATAATATTCATAAAACTTATCTTTTACCTTCCATAATCTTCCGGCGCCGAATTGAAGTTGCGGATATACCGCAGACATTCCATTTCCGGCAATGGTTTTCCATAATAATACCCCTGGATATATTCCACGCCAAGGCGCTCCATCTCCTCACTCTGCTCTAACTTTTCCACTCCCTCGACAACCATTGGGATGCCAAGCTTCTGCATCGTCCTGATCTCATTTTCAATGACAATTCTGGCTGTCTCATTATTAAAATATGCCAATGTCATGTCTCTGTCCATCTTCACTTCCTGGAACGGAAACCGCATAAGATAAGAGCAGTTTGCATTTCCGGTTCCATAATCATCCATCGCAAAAGAGATCCCCGCATCTCCCAATTCTTTCATATGATGTTCCATAAGCGCCGGTGCATTGATCGCAGTGCTCTCCGTCAGTTCCAGCACGATCATGGAGGTTGGGATATGGTACTTCTGCAGGATCGGCAGAATTGCCTCTTTCAGATTCTGCTGCATACACTGCGCCACCGAAATATTGATCTGGATCGAGCGGATTCCAAGAGACATATTCGATAATACATGTTTAGATAAAAACTTACAGCACTCTTCTAACACGATCTCGCCGATACGTATGATGTCACCGTTTTTTTCTGCGATCGGGATAAATTCAGCCGGTGGAATATATCCAAGTTCCCCGTCAAACAGACGTGCCAATGCTTCGAGGGAAACAATTCTTTTTTCCTTAAGCGAATAGATCGGCTGGTAGTACACCTGAATGGAACGCTCACGGAGTGCGCGCTCTAAGATCATTTCAATCTGATTCTGTCTGTAATATCCCTCGATCATCTGCGCATCCGTCTCGATCACAGGCTCTTTCCCCGCATTGCCGGAAGCAACGGACGACAGGTAACTTCTGATTCCGAAAAATTCCGGGATTGTCGTAAAGTCCTTCGGATAATGCATGATCATAACGGTGTGATCCAGCAGAATATGGTTTTCTTCTATCTTCCATTCCTCAGAAAAACGCCCCTCAACAGACTTTACCATCTCCTGATACCGGTCTTTGTCTGTCATGACCACAAAGGTATCCGCATCACTGCGGAATACATGAAACTTACCACCCAGATGGAAAAAATACTGTCCCAGCTCCGCCATGAGCATATTGCAGTTTTCTGCCCCAAACAGCATTCCCATCTGCTGATACTGGCGGATTCTGATAATAATGACCGTTCCTTCCTGATCCCGCATCAGTTCGTCCTTCAGCTGCAGCTCCAATGCCGCCTCATTTCCGATTCCTGTCACGGTATCTAAATAATCGTTTGGATTCTGCATCGACAGATAGATCATTATGACGATCACCGAATTTCCAAGGCTGGTCAGCAGGATCTCCCGGTGATAATACTGCACCCAAACTGCAATCAATGCCGCTGCAGTATATAAATAGATGATGTATTTCTCCCGCACATTAATGATCTTCCGCCTTGCGATCGACATAACAAGATTCAATGCAAAAAACAGCATGATATAAAAATATCCGAAATTTGCTCCTCTGCCCTGATGATACACTCCATCCTGAAAATAGTAGTAAAACCCGATGAACGGTGTTAAGAGCAGAAAAATAAAAAAGAATGCCGCAGGGATCATTGCAGCTGAAACTGCCCACTTTTTCTGTCTCTGATCCAGTTCACTGATCACAACCATATACTTATAGATCATCAAAGAGCTTAAGCCTTCAAACGAAAAAAAGACAAACGCAAGTATCTCGTTCACGATCTGCGGAACGACTCCAGCGTTTGCCAGTCCTATCGATGATAAAATATTAAACGCACTCTCTCCGATACATACGATCAAAAGTGCACGGAATACCCTTGTCTTTTCAGTCGGAAACTGCCACACTACCATAAAATGTACGAATATTAATAACATAAATAATAGTGAAGCCGCTTCAAAACTGTAATTATACTGCATCCGTATCTTCCTCCTGCGCTGCACGTGCCTCGATGATCGCCTCATTCAGCTGCAGCATCTTGGCATCCAGCATAGAGACGATCTCCGAACATTCCCTTAAGTCTCTGCTGATATATTGTGGTGCATTTCCCTCGAACTTATAATAAATCTTGTGTTCTAAACTTGCCCAGAAATCCATTGCCATCGTCCGTATCTGGATCTCAACCTTGGTATCAACCACCCGGTCAGACAAAAAAATCGGTACGGTCACTAACATATGATAGCTCTTATAACCGCTCTCCTTCGGATGCTTGATATAATCCTTCACGGATACCACCGTCAGATCATTCTGCTTACCGATCATCTCCGCAAGCTTGTAAATATCGGACGTAAACGAACAAACAATGCGGATTCCTGCGATATCGTTGATATAGTCCACCATATTGTCAATGGAACTCTCGTATCCATATCGTTTCAGCTTCTTGACAATACTCTCCGGTGATTTGATTCTGGACTTAATATATTCAATCGGGTTGTACTGGTGTACCTGCTGAAATTCATCATTTAAGATTTCAACTTTGGTACTGACCTCCTTCAACGCTGACCGGTATAAAAAAATAATTGTATTCCAACTATCTACCCCTTCACTTAAGGTAAATGGTCTATCCATAATATTCCTCCAACAATATATTCCCCGTGCATGAAAAAAACTTTTATCCATCAACACTCATGCTCCCTTAAGTATACCATACTTTTCTATGATATGGGGAGTTATTTCAAAACTTTACTGTTTTTTCTATTCCTTTTTCTATTCCTGAAGGTATCCTTTCTCACGCAGCTTCTCACCGATGACCTGCAGCATCGGTTCCGTGTCTGCCTCCACTGTGTGCCAGTGTTTTCCACCGGTCAGCACATTTAACGGCTGGCTTTTGCTCTTTCTGATGCGCTCCATAAATTCATCCACATCCATGCGGTTGCAGAGCATCAGATCCACCGTGATCTGACCATAGATGTCATGCTCCACCACAGCGTCTAACACCTTTCCGCCGTAATCTACGATCGTGTATAATTCATCCTGCATCTGCTCTGTCGTGTGCTGCACACAAAAGCTTCTCTTTGGCTTCTGCGGACCTTTTCCCGGATTGTAAAGGAAATAACCTTTGTTTGTGCTTAAAATATTCTTATTGGTAGCACGCAAAAGAGCAATATCCTGCACGATCACCTGACGGCTCACGCTGAATTTTTTTGCAAGGTCTGAACCACTGACCGGTTCTTTTTGGTTTGACATTATTTCAATGATTTTTTCCCGTCTGATATCCCCTTCTATCACGGCAACGCTCCTCCTACATCTCCTATACACATATCTATTCCGTTAATCTTCTTCGAATGCATGCATTTCTTCCATCCAGCTTCTTCCGTTAATCTTCCTCGATCACATGCATCTCCAGAAAATCAAAATCGATCGACTCAATGAAACTGTCCTGGGTAAATCTTGTCTTTGCATGGCGTTTGAATTCAGCAACATTGGCATCGAGCCAGATTGGTTTTCCAAGATCAAATGCATAGCACACTTCATCGATTGCCCTGAAAATTTTATGGGTACGTGTATCATCCGATTCGTCTGTGATGGTTGTATCCCGAAGCAGATGATTGTCTTTCATCATTTTAAACCAGATTCTCATTCTTCCACTTTCCTAATATTACTCATTCTATCCTGCGACATACTTCTTATCCGCCGCTGCCTGTTTGTCTCATACATCAAAAGTGATGCTGAAATGGCAGCATTTAAAGATTCCACCTGTCCACACATTGGAATTTTAATATAAGTATCCGCAAGATCAGCGATTTCATCCGACAGACCGTTTCCCTCATTTCCGATCATAAAGGCAGTGGCTCCTGTATAGTCCGGCTCATCGTACTGCATCTTTCCTTTCAGATGGGCAGCATACGTTTTTACCCCTGCATTTTTCAGTTCACAGATGGTCTCTGCCAGATCTCTGGTCACAAAAAATGGCATGCGGTAAATACTTCCCATCGTTGAACGGATTGTTTTCGGATTGAAAAGATCGACGGTTGTATGATTCATGACCACACCGCTGATTCCTGCGCCCTCTCCGGTGCGCAGCATCGTCCCAAGATTTCCCGGGTCCTGGATGCTCTCTAAAATCAGAAGATGCGTGTCTGCCCCTTTTAACAGTTCTTCCAGACGATACTGTGGCTTTCTGACCAGACAGAGAATCCCCTGCGGTGTCTGCGTATCTGATACCGCTTTGAATACAGAATCTGATACGATCTCATAGGTATAGCCTGCAAGCATTTTATCATTCTCTGCAAAAAAACTCTCCGACACATACACCTGTTTTAACCACTCTTTTGGGACTTCCTGAAACATTTTCCGTCCCTCTACGACAAAGAGTTCCTGTTCGTTTCTCGCTTTTGCCTTTTTCATCAGAAGCATCAGATTCTTCATCTGCTGATTGCTTGTACTTGTGATCATACTTTTCTCCAAACAAATCTTTTTCTTATATGTCATAAAAACTCCACGAACCAAAATCCGTGGAGTTTTAAATTCTTTCCTGTATTTCGTAATGATTCCAAATTAGATGGATAAGTTCTTAGCGATCTGATATTCGTACTCTGGAATCTCTTTCTTCATTGCAAGAGCCTCATCAATATCAAAATCAACAAAAGCGCCATGACGATATCCAACGACACGGTTTGTCTTTCCCTCACACAGAAGGTCTACTGCAAGTGCTCCCATGGTTGAAGCATATACACGGTCTTTTGCTGTCGGAGAACCACCACGCTGCATATGTCCTAAGATGGTAGCACGTGTCTCAATACCGGTAGCTGCCTCAATACGTTTTGCCATGCTTGCAGAATGTCCGATACCCTCGGCATTTACGATGATATGATGTTTCTTGCCATGTTTACGTTTTTCGATGATGTTATTTACTAACTTCTGCTCGTCGTAATCATATTTTTCCGGTAACAGGATATCCTCTGCTCCGTTTGCGATACCACACCATAAAGCGATGTATCCGGCGCCACGTCCCATAACCTCGATGATAGAACATCTCTCATGGGAAGTAGAGGTATCACGTACTTTATCAATTGCCTCCATTGCTGTATTGACAGCGGTATCAAATCCGATGGTGTACTCAGTACATGCGATATCTAAGTCGATGGTTCCCGGAAGACCGATCGTATTGATTCCAAGTGCTGCCAACTTCTGGGCACCCTTGAAAGATCCGTCACCACCGATTACGATGATTCCATCGATACCATGTTTCTTACAGATCTCAGCACCTTTCTGCTGACCTTCCGGTGTTGTAAACTCCATACAACGTGCTGTCTGTAAAATCGTACCACCACGCTCTATAATATCAGATACGTCCTTTGCTTCCATATCTACGATTTCTTCCTGAAGAAGTCCTGCGTATCCTCTCTTAATTCCTTTTACCTTTAATCCTTTTACAATTGCCTCTCTTACAACTGCACGAATTGCTGCGTTCATTCCAGGTGCATCTCCGCCACTGGTAAGTACACCGATTGTCTTGATCTCTTTTGCCATTTTATAAGTTCCCTCCTAAAAATAAATATACCCATTGAATATCTGTTTACCCATTTACAGATATTTATTTATCTAATCTACACTATTTTAATATCTTTACGCTCTCTTTTCAATGATCTTTTCTACAACTTTTACATTATTTTCACCCAGAAAGTTCGTCAAATTGTTCACAATCTCCTGATTTATGCAGATATTGTAGTTATTTGGCAGTCGTTTCATTGCTTTTATGGATGAAATGTAAATGACAACCGAATCTCTTCCATCCGAATCATGAAGCTTTCCATAAAGTTCCTGCTCCTTCGCCTCAAACTCTTCCTTCGTGGAAAACTGAAGCCAGAGTTCCCTTTTTACACTGTCAAAAGAAGTGATCTGCTCACAGATGATCTTTCCATTTTTATCTTCCTCTACATTGGCACGTCCGGTGATAAATACCTTCTCATCCTCATTTAATAAGGAGCTGTACTTTTCGTAGCTGTTCGGGAACACAATCACCTCCACAGTTCCGACAAGGTCTTCTAATGTGAGAAATGCCATGACTTTATTGTTTTTCGTGTACTTGACCGTCTTTTCTGTGATCATTCCGCCGACTGTGACTTTCTGGTTATCCTTTACCTTCACCTCATTTGTCTCTTCATCCAGGACAAAATCCGTTGTGACCGCCGAAATATTCTTGCGCCAGCGTTCCTCATATTCCTCCAGCGGATGTCCCGTCAGATAAATGCCGAGCACCTCTTTTTCAAAACCAAGCTTGATTTCCTTACTGTATTCCTCAAGCTGCGGAAGACGGATCTCATAGTCCTTTTTCTCTTCCTCCGGCACAAGATCAAAGAGTGTCATCTGACCGGACATGCTCTTTTTCTTCTCCGAGGCAAGGTTGTCCATAATTGTGGAAAAAACAGTGATCATCTGCTGTCTGTTTCCGTCAAGGCCGTCTAACGCCCCCGCTTTGATCAGGTTTTCCACCGCACGTTTGTTGACTTCCCGGCAGGAAACACGCTCCAGAAAACTTTGCAGAGTCTTATATGTTCCATTCTCTGTGCGCTCCTGTAAGATCAGATCCACGACCGGTCTTCCGATACTCTTGATTGCATACAGTCCATAGCGGATGTTATCTCCAACTGCGGTAAATACGCCTTCCCCCTCGTTTACGTCCGGTGGAAGCACTTTGATTCCCATCTGCCGGCAGGTAAAAATATACTCGGAAACTTTTCTGGTATTATCGATCACGGACGTCATCAGCGCTGCCATAAATTCTACCGGATAGTAATATTTAAAATACGCTGTCTGGTAGGAAACCACTGCATAAGCCGCTGCATGTGATTTATTAAATGCATATTTTGCAAAATCCACCATGGAATCGTAGATCTTATTCGCTGCCTGCTCGCTGATACCGTTTGCAATACAGCCTTTGATTCCCTGTTCCTCGTTGCCGTAAACAAAGTTCTGACGCTCTGCATCAATGACATACTGTTTCTTTTTACTCATGGCACGACGGATATTGTCCGCCTGTCCCATCGTGTATCCGGCAAGTTCCTGCACGATCTGCATCACCTGCTCCTGATAAACAATACAGCCATAGGTCGGCTCTAAGATCGGTTCTAATTCTTTGCATTCGTAAGTAATACTGTCGCGCTCATTTTTTCCTTTGATATACTTTGGAATAAAGTCCATTGGTCCAGGACGATACAGGGAAATTCCGGCGATGACATCCTCTAAGCTCTGCGGTTTTAACTCCTTCATGAAGTTTTTCATTCCGGCACTTTCAAGCTGGAACACACCCTCGGTTCTTCCGGTTCCGATGTAGTCTAATACTTTTTTATCATTGTAGTCGATAAGAACTGCATCCGGATCGGTATGATCATTATAATCGATGTGATTGACATCGATTTTGATTCCATGGTTCTTATATACGAGATCTGCGGCATCCTTGATGACCGTCAACGTTCTAAGTCCAAGGAAGTCCATTTTCAAAAGTCCAAGTTCCTCGATGGTCGTCATGATAAACTGTGTCGTGATTGTTCCGTCGGACGCCCTCGACAGTGGAACATACTCATCCATCGCTTTCTGTGAGATCACAACGCCCGCTGCATGCATAGAAGTATGCCGTGGCAGTCCCTCTAAACGTTTTGACATATCGATCAGTGTACGTACATTCTCGTCCGATTCGTACATGCCGCGGAGCTCCGGATTCATCTGCAGTGCTTTTTCAATCGTAATATTCAGTTCATTTGGGATCATCTTTGCAATAGTATCACAAAAACTATATGGCAGATCCATCACCCGTCCCACATCACGGATGACACCTTTTGCCGCCAGCGTACCGAATGTCACGATCTGCGAAACACAATCCTTGCCATATTTTTTCACGACATAATCGATCACTTCGCTTCGTCTCTCATAACAGAAATCGATATCGATATCGGGCATGGTAACTCGCTCCGGATTTAAGAAACGCTCAAACAGCAGATTATACTTGATCGGATCAATGTTCGTGATACCTGTGGTATAAGAAACAAGGCTTCCTGCGGCACTTCCACGCCCTGGGCCCACCGGAATCCCATGGGTTCTCGCATAATTGATAAAATCCCATACGATCAAAAAATAATCAACATATCCCATTTTCCGGATGACATTAAGCTCATAATCAAGCTTCGGAAGCAGTTCCTCATGGCGGTCCGGGTAACGCTTTACCAGTCCCTCATGACACAGCTTATTCAGATAAGTCCATGAGTCGTAACCTTCCGGCACCTCGAAATGTGGCAGTTTTGTCACACCGAACTCAATCTCCACATGGCAGCGGTCTGCGATCTTTTGTGTGTTGTCGATTGCCTGACTTGCAAAGGAAAAAAGCTTCCGCATCTCTTCCTCTGACTTCACATAATACTGGCCGCCCTCGTAGCGCATACGGTTCTCATCGGACAATTTCTTTCCGGTCTGGATACAGAGCAGGATATCGTGTGCCTCCGCATCTTCCGCGTAGGTGTAATGTACGTCGTTTGTCGCAACCAGTTCAATGCCTGTCTCCTGGCTCATCCGCACAAGCTGTGGATTGACCATCTGCTGCTCCGGGATTCCATGATCCTGTAATTCCAGGAAAAAGTTTCCTTTTCCAAAGCAGTTTTCATACTTTTTGGCAACTTTTTTTGCCTCATCATAAAGTCCTTTTACAAGATAGCGCTGTACCTCTCCCGCAAGGCACGCACTCAGCGCAATGATTCCACTGTGATACTGCTGTAATACTTCCATATCCACACGGGGTTTGTAATAATACCCATCCACAAACCCTTTGGATACAATTTTCATCAGGTTCTGATAGCCCTCATTATTCTCAGCTAACAGCACCAGATGGTAATAACGATCCTCCCCATGCGCTGCCTCTCTGTCAAATCGGGAGTTCGGTGCCACGTACACCTCACAGCCAAGGATTGGATTGATACCTGCTGCCTTCGCAGCCTTGTAAAAGTCAATGACACCAAACATCACTCCATGGTCTGTGATCGCTGCACTGTTCATGCCAAGCTCTTTCACTCTTGCAACATATTCTTTTATTTTATTCGAGCCATCCAGAAGGGAAAACTCTGTATGCACATGGAGATGGGTAAATGCCATTTTCTTTCTTCCTATTCGTTAAATTTTTGAATCTGCTCTTCCAGAAAAGCCGGATCGTCAAAGTAATTAATCTTCATGGCCGCTTTGACTTCACTTAATGTCTGAGCTGCTGTCTCTGCTGCCACTTCGCTGCCTTTTTTCAAAATCTCATAAACACCTTCGATGTTCTTCTCATACTCGGCTCTTCTTGCGCGGATTGGGCTTAATTCTTCCTGAAGAACGTTATTTAAAAACTTCTTCACTTTGACATCGCCTAATCCACCGCGTTTATAGTGATCTTTTAACTCATCCAGATTTGCATATTCAGGTAAGTACTCTGCAAAATGTCCTTCGTTGCTGAACGCATCCAGATAAGTAAATACGGTATTTCCTTCGAGTTTTCCCGGATCTTCGATACGGATATGATCCGGATCTGTAAACATGGACATGACTTTTTTCTTCACATCTGCCTCGGATTCTGACAGATAAATACAGTTGCCTAAGGATTTGCTCATCTTTGCTTTTCCGTCAATACCCGGAAGTCTCAAGCATGCTTTATTCGATGGAAGCAGGATTTCAGGATCCACTAAAGTCTCTCCATACACTGCATTGAATTTGTGCACGATCTCCTTCGTCTGCTCTAACATTGGAAGCTGATCTTCCCCAACCGGAACAGTCGTTGCCTTAAATGCAGTGATATCGGCCGCCTGGCTGATCGGATAGTTGAAAAATCCCATCGGGATACTTGTCTCAAAATTACGCATCTGAATCTCTGCTTTTACCGTTGGATTGCGCTGCAGACGGGATACTGTCACCAGATTCATATAGTAGAAAGTCAGTTCTGTCAGTTCTGCCACATGAGACTGGATAAAAATATTGGATTTTGCAGGATCAAGCCCTACGGATAAATAATCCAATGCAACTTCCATGATATTGTCACGGATTTTTGCCGGGTTGTCCGCATTATCAGTGAGTGCCTGCGCGTCTGCGATCATAATGAAAATCTTATCAAATTCCCCGGAATTCTGTAATTCCACTCTTCTTTTTAAAGAGCCGACATAATGTCCGACATGAAGCTTTCCTGTTGGTCTGTCGCCTGTTAAAATGATTTTTGGTTTCTTATTTTCCATATTAAAAATATCTCCTTATTTCTATACTGCCATCGTTCTTATTCCGGGCCTCCTGCCGGAAATAAAAACATACCTGTCTGTTATTATATAATTTTCTGTCTCATCACGCAAGAGCGCATCATGATTGTTTTTTGCCGAGTTTTTTGGTATTTATAAATTGTTTCAAATGTGATAAAATTTTAACGAAGTTATGACTGGAAGAAAGGAAATATCCAATTATCATCTAAAAAATTGGATGATACGTGTGAATTATGAAAATAGGACTTGTTGTAGAAGGCGGTGGCATGAAATGTGCCTACAGCGCCGGAATTTTAGATAAATTTTTAGATGACCATATTCAGTTTGACTACTGTATCGGCGTATCTGCGGGTGCAGCAAACACGCTGTCCTATCTTGCAGGACAACGTGGAAGAAATCTCCGTTTTTATACGGAACATTTAAGTGATCCCCGGTATTTAAGTGTACACAGTCTGATTCGAACCGGGAGTCTGTTCGGTCTGCAATACATTTACGGAACACTGACCAATTCTGACGGCAAAGACCCGATTGATTACGATGCAATCATGAAAAATCCAGCAGAATTTTATATGCCTGCCACGGATGCCGTCACCGGAACAGCCACTTACTTTTCCAAATACGATATTGTGCGCGACGATTACCGCACACTCATGGCAACCTGCGCCCTGCCGGGATTCTGTCGTCCGGTTCAGGTTAATCACCATTACTACTATGATGGCGGCGTTGCGGATTCTATTCCGGTGCAGCACGCTTTAGATGATGGCTGCGACAAACTTGTTGTGATTTTATCCAATCCAAGGGACTTTGTAAAACAGCCGGAAGCCCATCGCCCGATTTATAAACGGATGCTTCACAAATACCCAAAGACCATAGAAGGGATCGACCATCGCCACATCAATTATCAGGCGTCCATTGACCTTACCGCCAAACTGGAAAAAGAAGGAAAAGCTTTTGTTTTCGCACCAAGTAAACATTTAAACCTCGGCACTTTTTCCAAAGATGCGGCGCTTGAACAAAAACTTTATGATCTGGGTGTTTTCGATTACAAAACACAGTCTGGAAAGCTTCTCGCGTTTTTGCAGAAGTAACATAGCTTCGAAACTCTCTTTTTTCAGCTTTACTTCACAGTTGAAAACATGCAAAATACGGCTGCCACACAAAATGTCCTGTGTGACAGCCGCATTCTTATTTTATATCATTATTTTACTCTTGCCGTAAGCTTATCGCCCTCGGTATCGATCAGAATGGTATCTCCCTCTCTCACTTCATCTGCAAGGATCAGCTTTGCAGACAATGTCTCTACATGTTTCTGTAAGAAACGTTTCAGAGGTCTTGCACCATAGATCGGATCATATCCGTGATCAACAATGAACTGTCTTGCACTGTCTGAAAGTTCTACCGTAATCTCACGGTCAGCAAGACGTTTGTTCAGATCGTTCATCAGCAGATTGATGATATTGCCGATGTTGTCTTTTGTCAGAGGCTTGAACATAATGATCTCATCGAGACGGTTCAAAAACTCCGGTCTGAAATGTCCACGAAGTTCATTCATGACCGCTTCCTCACAAGCCGGATTGATATCACCATTCTCATCAATGCCCTCCAGCAGATGGGCTGATCCGAGGTTCGATGTCATGATGATGATCGTATTCTTGAAGTCAACGGTTCTTCCCTGCGAGTCTGTGATACGTCCGTCATCTAACACCTGCAATAATACATTGAATACATCCGGATGTGCTTTCTCGACCTCATCGAACAGGACAACCGAATACGGTTTTCTACGGACTGCCTCCGTCAGCTGACCGCCTTCATCATATCCGACATATCCCGGAGGCGCTCCGATCAGACGGGACACGGAATATTTCTCCATATACTCACTCATATCAAGACGCACCATATTGGATTCGTCATCAAAAAGACTGGCTGCCAGAGCCTTTGCAAGTTCTGTCTTACCGACACCGGTAGGTCCTAAGAACAGGAACGAACCGATTGGTTTGCTCGGATCTTTGATTCCGGCTTTGGAACGGATGATGGCCTCTGTCACTTTTGTGACACCCTCGTCCTGACCAATGACACGTTTATGCAGCTCCTCGTCCAGATGCAGTGTCTTGTTACGTTCACTCTCGGTCAGCTTTGCGACCGGAATACCCGTCCAGCGGGAAATAATACGTGCGATCTCTTCCTCGCTGACGTTCTCATGTACCAGCGAAAGATCTTTATTCTTAACTTCCTCTTCCTCAACTTCCAGCTGTTTCTGCAGCTGTGGAAGTTTTCCATACTGCAGTTCTGCCGCTTTTTCCAGATCATAATTCTGCTGTGCAGTCTTGATCTCATTCTTGACCTGCTCGATCTCTTCACGAAGTTTCTGGACTTTTTCAACCGATTTCTTTTCGTTTTCCCATTGCACTTTCTTTGTGTTAAATTCATCACGAAGTTCTGCCAGTTCCTTCTGAAGATCCGCAAGACGCTCCTGGCTCAGACGATCCGTCTCTTTTTTCAGAGCTGTCTCCTCAATCTCCATCTGCATGACACGACGGTTTAACTCATCCAACTCTGTCGGCATGGAATCCAGTTCCGTCTTGATCAGGGCACATGCCTCATCCACGAGGTCGATTGCCTTATCCGGCAGGAAACGGTCGGAAATATAACGGTTTGAGAGCACTGCCGCAGATACCAGTGCCGAGTCTGTAATTTTTACACCGTGGAATACTTCGTAACGCTCTTTCAGGCCACGCAGGATGGAAATGGTATCCTCAACGGTCGGCTCATCCACCTGTACCGGCTGGAAACGACGCTCCAAAGCAGCATCTTTTTCGATATATTCACGGTACTCATCTAAGGTGGTCGCACCGATACAGTGTAACTCACCACGGGCAAGCATTGGTTTTAACAACTGGCCTGCATCCATCGCACCGTCTGTTTTTCCTGCTCCCACGATGGTATGAAGTTCATCGATAAACAGGATGATCTGTCCATCGGAATTTTTGATATCATCGAGAACCGCTTTCAGACGTTCCTCAAACTCACCACGATATTTGGCGCCTGCAACCAGTGCGCCCATATCCAGTGCAAATAATTTTTTGTCCTTTAATCCCTCCGGAACATCACCGCGGACGATCCGCTGTGCAAGTCCTTCGACAACAGCCGTCTTACCGACACCAGGTTCACCGATCAGAACCGGGTTGTTCTTTGTCTTTCTGGAAAGGATACGAACCACGTTACGGATCTCGGCATCACGTCCGATGACCGGATCAAGCTTCTGGTTTCTCGCACGTTCTACCATATCGTAACCATATTTTTCCAATGTATCATAAGTTGCCTCCGGGTTATCGGATACCACTCTCTGGTTTCCTCTTACCGTTGACAGCGCCTGTAAAAACCGTTCACGGGTAATTCCATACTCCTTGAAGATTTCCTTCATTGCCTTATTTGGATATTTGATCAGGCATAAAAACAAATGTTCCACGGAAACATATTCGTCTCCCATTGCTTTTGCCTCATCCTCTGCATGGACAAGTACCTTATTCAGATCCTGTCCTACATAAACCTGTCCGCCGGATACTTTTACACGGGCAGCTAAATGGCGCTCTGCGTTATCCACAAAATGTTCTTTCTGGATCTCCATTTTCTCTATTAATTTTGGAATCAGTCCATCTTCCTGACGTAACAGGGCGACTAAAAGGTGTTCCTGCTCGATCTCCTGATTTCCATATTCATAGGCGAGCTTTTCACAATCGTTAATGGCTTCTACTGATTTCTGAGTAAATTTCTGAATGTTCATACGCTTACCTCCCTCGTATTTATCTCTGTGATCTATGTGAAAAAGAAAAACCTTCTGAAAAACTTTCTGATGGAAAGAAAAGACCTTCCCACCTTGCTGGCTGGAACGTCTTCTGTCAGTTACGAAATTTCTTTCGCAGTGGTTTTCCTTTGTTACGAGTATGTTATATCACGAGTTGTTAGCACTGTCAATAGGTGAGTGCTAATATTTTGTGAAGAAATTGTGAACTGTGGATGGAAGGTAATCTGCGCTGATAATCTCCTCTTATTCTCCGAGCAGCAGCTCTCTGACTCTCTCCATGTCCATTCCATCTAACACATAGTCTGCATCCGGCATGATCTTCCGTTTTTTTCCGGTGCCATCCGGTAATATGACGGTCTCTTCCGGCAGCTTTGGAGAAATATTCGAATGAATATAAAAGGTATCGAGTCCGACACTCTTCGCTCCTGCGATATCACTTATGCCATCGTTTCCAATCATGACGCTTTTTGTTATATCAAGATTATATTTATCAATCAATAATTGAAAAAATCTGCTGTCCGGTTTTTTTACCCCACAGGTTGAAGAGATAAAAATATCGTCAAAGTACTTTGCGATTCCAAGCGTGTGCATCTCATACTCTGTAAAAATGCGCTGTGCGTTCGAAAGCAGATAAATCTTTTTGCCCTTCTTTTTTAATGCTTCTAACAAATCTGTCACTCCGTCATAGAGTTTTACATAATCGGTAGAGAGGATCCGGAAGAACTGCCCTGCATGAACGGCAAGTGTAGGATCTGCCTTCACGCCTTTTTCCTCAAAAAGCTTCTGAAAGACCTCTTCAATCTGAACTTCCGGATGTGCTTCATGAGCATCATCTTTTTTCTCAGATTTCATCTTATACTCCTCGCCTGCAATGATTGCAGCATATCTTTCTTTTAATTCTTCCGATGAATAATCGGCGTCATAATAGCCATAAAAAAGCGCCAGCTTTTTCCATACCAGAGGATCATTCTCCTCGGTATGGATATCAACCAGCGTTCCATATAAATCAAAAATATAATTATCGTAAGCTTTCACGTTATTATGCCTCCTGCTTTGTAAGTTGGATCAACTGCTGCATACGATCCGTGATCTTGTTCAGTACATCCGAATTATCTTCCTGTGCACTCATTGTCTCATTTGCGTGTGCAGATACCTCCTCTGAGATTGCCGAGATTGTTTCAATCGAATGCACGATCTGTTCATTTGCAGTTTTCAATTCCTCAATATTGCTGTTTAACTGCTCCATGTTGCTTTGGATATCAAGCGTATTGCTCTGGATATCCGAAAAATTATTGGCAGTATTCTCAGTGGACTGCTTTTCCTCATTAATTGCACCGATCATCTCGCGCACCACCGAAACCACCTCGCTGATCGCATTGGAAATATTCTCGATCAGCTCTGTAATATGTACCGTTGCCTCTTTGGTCTGTGTTGCCATACCGGAAATCTCTGTCGCAACAACAGAGAATCCTCTTCCGGCCTCACCCGCTCTTGCTGCCTCAATACTTGCGTTTAAAGCTAAAAGGCTTGTCTGCGAGGTAATACCGGAGATCAGTTCCACGATGGAATGCATCTCTTCAATGTATTTGTCTAATGTCTCTAGCTGTCCTGCAACGCTGTCACCTTTTTCTACGGAATGATCTACCTGTGATACGAGCACATCCATATCTTTTCCTGCGCTCTCAAGTACCTGCAAAGTCTGCTGCATACTCTGGTTAATGCGTTCCGCAACACTGCTGACCATCTCAACTTTCTGCTGGATTGCTTCTGTCTGCTGCATCTGTGTCTGCACAGCGTTTGCGGTTTCCGTCGTACCACTGCCAACCTCTGACATTGCATCTTTGGTCAATTTAGAAGCACTGTTGAGGTTCTCAACTTTTCCATAGATATCTTCCATTCCACTCTGCATCTGTTGTGACATATTGGAAATATCGGACAGCAAAAGTTCTGTCTTGCTCTGCGCTTCCTTAATATTCTCCATTTTCTGCTGATTGTTTGCATTCGATGTCTGCGCTGCATAGATAGAATACACTGCGACAAGTATCATGGCTGTCACCTGCACGATTGCTTCATCGCTGCCCTGATAACCGAACTTTCCGGTAAAAGCTCCACCAATCGTCATGATCAGGCTTAAGATAACCGTTCCTATATTGATCTGCACGGAAAATTTTACATCATTAAATACACTTACAAGTAAAATCATCGGTATGACAAGCACATAAATGTTCGCTTCCTCGGTCGTCAGCACCATGAAGGAATACGTAATGGCAAATCCGATTCCTACCGTGTGTTTGATCATACCTGTCTCTCTGTCCTTGAAAAAGAAAAACTGTCCCAGTATGACTGGGATCAGTGCCAATGCCGTGATCACCAGAAAATATCCAAGACTCCGCTCTCCCCTGATAAATCTGCACGCATAAAAGACGACCACGATCAACGCTTCTATGGTATGCCCTGTCAATGCGGTTCTGTTATTCCTCTGTGTATCACTGATCTGTGTTCCATTCATCTGCTCTTGTACTCCCTCTCTCCTGACGCTCTGTCAGTCTGCTATCACTGCCGGTTATTGTTTGAGTTTCCTCCTTTCACTATATCATTGATGGTTTCGCTCTTCAAGATTTTCTTTCCGGCAAATGACGTTATAACTCCAGTTTTGCCCGGAGTTTTGCAAGGATTTTACGCTCATTCCGGCTGATCTGCACCTGTGTCACTGCAAGTATTCCTGCCACCTCGCACTGCGTTTTATTTTCAAAATACCGCAGCCGGATGATCTGCTGTTCTGTCTCGTCGAGCGTATCCATCAGCTGCCTGATCACCATTTTGTTTAAAACAGCCTCCTTCTCCGGCTCCTCATAGACATCGCTCTGATCTCCAATCTGGTCAATGAGTAAAAGTTCATCTCCATCTGAGCCGCAGACCGGCTGGTAAATGGACTCCACCCCACGGTTAGCGTCCAATGCCATCACGATCTCCTCTGTGCCAAGTTCTGTCATGGCAGACAGCTCCAAAAGACTCGGATCTCTCCCAAGCTCTGTTGTGAGAACTTCTTTTGCCCTGCTGATTTTGTATCCATTTTCTTTTAAACTCCTGCTCACTTTCACCATGCCATCGTCACGCAGGAAACGCCGTATCTCCCCTGTGATCATAGGCACTGCATAAGTGGAAAATGCAAGGTTTAACGACAGATCAAAATGATCGATCGCCTTGATCAGCCCGATACATCCGATCTGAAACAATTCCTCCCTGTCATGCCCTCTTTTTTCAAATCTGCGGACAATTGCGTGCACTAATCCAAGGTTGTCCGAAACGACTTTGTCCCTGGCTTTTTTATCCCCATCCTGTGCCTGTCTGATCAGTTCCGCCTGTCGCACCATAGGCTAGCCTTCCTGATTTCCCAGTCTTCTTACCATATGTACGCTTGTCCCTTTTCCCGGCTCGGATACTACCTCAAGCCTGTCCATAAACGCTTCCATAAAAGAGAATCCCATCCCGGAACGCTCTAACTCCGGTTTTGTCGTATAAAAAGGTTCCATCGCTTTTGACACATCCGCAATGCCTGCTCCTGTATCCGAAACGGTGATGGAAACCTCATCCCCACAAATCTGACATAGGAGTTCCACTTTCTGTTCCGGTTCATGGTAACCATGAATGATCGCATTCGTCACCGCTTCGGACACGGCCGTCTTGATATCCGCAATCTCGTCTAACGTTGGGTTTAATTCTGCTATAAATGCCGCCACCGCCACCCTGGCGAAACTTTCATTCACCGACCTGGCATCAAATATCAGTTTCATCTCGTTCTGACTGCTCATTTTTACTTCCTCCACTATCTCCTATTCTTTTACCTGAATGATTTTTTTCAACCCGGATACGGTAAATATCTTGTCCACGCGCTCGTTCAGATGGCACGCACTCACATCCCCACCGGAATAGCCTAAGTTTTTGCACCGCCCGATGATCACCCCAATCCCGGAGCTGTCCATAAACTCTGTCTCTGTAAAATCAAACACAAGATGTCTGACATGGTAGGTGTCGATCAGAAGATCTGTCTCCGTGCGGATGCGGTTTGCCTGATGATGGTCTAACTCACGCGGCACATAGACAACTAAACATCCTTTTTCCATAATATACTGGCTTTTCATGCTCTTGTTCCTCTCTTTCCATTCTGCTTATGATTTTCAACAATAGAATGCTCGCTCCGCAGACATTTTATTGTCATGAATAAAAAAGTGTCTGCGACACTCTCAACTCCCCTAACCCCTCATTCATGAGGGGAAGGGGTTTTCTTATCTCCTTCTTTATTGTAAAATTCTATTATGAATATATTACAATCCATCTTTACCGATTATTATAAACACATCATTTACGAACTCCATCCTCGTCCTGCTGTCATTGAAAATGTTAACAAGATGATTCATTGTGGTGATTCTTCTCACGGTGGTGCCATGTATGGCTGTCCTCACTGTGGAAATCTTAAATTTGTTCCCTTTCGCTGTAAAAGTCGTTTTTGCCCTTCCTGCGGAAACAAATACAACCAGCTTCGTTCTTTTCATATGTCCTGTAAGCTTGTTTCTTGCGTTCATCGCCATTGTGTTTTCACTATCCCAGCGGAACTTCGCGTTTATTTTCTCGAAGACAGAACTCTCTTAGATTGTTTATTTCATTCTGTTCGTGATGTTGTCTTACGCATGTTTTCCAAAATGAATAAAACCGAAAACTTTACTCCTGGGCTTATCTGTGTTCTTCACACTTTTGGGCGTGATTTAAAATGGAATCCTCATATCCACGCTCTCATCTCAGAGGGTGGGGCTGGTAACATCACTCCTTGGCGTCCTGTCAAACACTTTGATTACAATTTCCTTCGTAATGCTTTTCGCAAAGTACTGCTTGAACGACTTACCTCCCGCATTGGTCCGGCTTTTCGCAAAGTCAAAAATGAAATGTACACGAAACACGCTGACGGCTTTTATGTCCGTGCAAAACCAAATCTTTGCACTCCTGATATCACCATTAAATACATCAGCCGATACCTCGGCAGACCTGTTATTGCCACATCGCGTATTGATACTTATGACGGTGAAAACGTAACCTTTCATTACACCAGACACGAAGACAATAAAACTGTTACTGAAACCATTCCTGCTTTGAACTTCATTCAAAAACTCATTGTCCATATCCCCGAAAAACATTTCAAAATGCTTCGCTACTATGGGATATATGCAAAACATCATAAGCAGGAAAAGAAGCTCCGTAAATGTATTTCTGCCGAAAAACAACGTTTCCTACGTTCTATTCAGGACTGGCGGCAATCCATTCTGCTCTCTTTCGGATACGACCCTCTCTGTTGTTCCGAGTGTGGTACTTCTATGTTGGTTTTAGAAGTTTACCACAAAAAAACTACACTATTTGAACAATATCGAAAGGTTATGAAATATGGATAAATCCATGTTCATAATAATTCTTTCTCCATAGTCAGATAGTGCAGCTAACCTAAACCAAAACAAAAAACTTCATAAACAACGTCATGGCGAAGCCCCCTTCGCTCTTTTGCTATGTCATTTTTTATTTCCAGCCTATTATACACTATTTCTGACGATTTGAGAAATTTCCTATAAAGTAAAAAAAGAAGGAGTCTCCCCGGAATTTCCGGTTAGATCTCCTTCGTACTTTTTAATATCAGTTTGTCTTTTTATTAACGGGCGGTGTCTGTCTCACTCTGATCCAGATAGTTCTGTGAGTTTGCAGCGCGCTCTGTATTTGGATACAATTCTACCACTTTCTGATAATAGATTTTGGCATTTTCCATATCCTCGTTCTTGCGGTATGCCTGTGCAAGATAGTACAGTGCATTTCCATTCTCATAGTTTTCATCCATCTCGACGACTTTGGAAAGTGCACTCACGGCATCATCATACTTTTTGCCGGAATATGCATCATAACCTTCCTTATATAATGCAGCCATGTATTCGGCATTCACCTGTGCATTGATGGTATCATAAATACTCTTTGCATCTGCACTCAGGTCATCCACATTGACACTGCTCAATGCATCTCCTGCCTTCTCAATGTCTCCTGTGGTGTATGTCTCATATGCAGTCAGAAGTTTGTCATAGCTTTCCAGTTTGTTGGCAGATTCTTCCTCGCTGTTCTTCGCATCCGTGATCTGACTGGTAAGGTCATCCACCTGACTCTGCAGGCTTGTGATCGTCTGATTCTTGGAAGAAATCGTATTATTTGCATCCAGCACTTCTGCTTTCGTATTGTTCATCACGGTTCTTCTCACGCCAGGAACCACAAGGAAACAGGTGATTGCAATTCCGATTGCGATTCCGATCACCATGTTAATGATCGTACCGACTGCAGAATTGTCCTTCAGATATTTTGGCTGGATGATTGTCTCATTGCCACTCTGATAGGAAATGAGTTCATCATTCTTCTGCTTCTTGCTCGGATTCTGCTCTCTTAAGGCTGCATTGGCTTCTTTCAGATAGCGCAGTGTCACAGTATTATTGGCATCAATTTTTCCGGCATTCCGCAGTGATTTCTTCGCAAGATCATAGCGTCCTTCCTGAATATATAAAAGCGCCAGAAGCTGATGTCCACTCACCAGCTTTGGATTCAGCGACAATACTTTTTTCAACTGAATGATTGCAAGATCACGGCTGTTCTGCTTGCAGTAAAGCAATGCCTGATTGTATTTCTTGATCGTCTGATTGACAGAATCCAGTCTTGCCTGATTCTTCTGCACTTCATCTAAGTACCTGCTCGCAAGATTATCCTTCGGCTGATAATTCTTACTGATCACCCACTCCGTGAGGGCAGTCACCACTTCTCCCATCTCGTAGTAGATCAATCCAAGCAAATTTCTTGCATCAATATTTAATTTATTAAAACGCAGACTGATTTTCAGGCTCTCAATTGCCCCTGACAAATCCCTGACACCGGCTTTCTCCAATGCATCATTGTAATAGGCATTAGATGCCATCAAAATCTTTTTGTATACTTTTACATTCGTTCCGCAGTTCTGGCAGTTATCTCCCTTGCCAAGTTCTGCACCGCAATTATAACATCTCATGAAAAACCTCTCTATCTGTCATGCCACTGTGCATGTGATCTACCTGTTATCTGTTCTGCTGCTTTAATTCCTGCAGCATTTCCTGCATAACATCCGTCATGTCTGTCAGCTCATGATTATAGATTGCCTGCTCTGCCTCTTCCACTTCCAGACTTGGTTTAAAGTTTTTCAATTCTTCTTCAAAATTTATCATCTTAATTTCCGTACCTTTCCTGTACTGACTGATCATTTCTCTCCTGATCCGCCTGTACATGCTTAACTGCAGACTGGCTGATCATTTCTTTCTCACTGATTGATTATAATATAGGAAGAATTCACTTTCAATGTCAAATTATGAAATTTCCATTAAAATAAAGTAGTTTTTCGTCAATAATATAAAATATAAAAATAGCATTTCAGGAAATTTACGGTTGTAACCCGTTTCTCCTGAAATGCTATCTTATCTTTTTTACCTTCTGCCTGTTATTGTCCGTTAATCCTCAGCTGTTCTCGTACAGATCTTTCCGTTCAGATGATAGAACTCCACGCATTTTGCATTGTTCTTCACATTTAAAACCTGATCCCTGATCGCTATGGATACCCCAGGGAATACATCTCTTGTCACACAGACCGTTGCATTTGCTCCATCTGAGATCATGCGCTCAAGCCGCTTCACTTCGCCCTCATCTCCTGCAAGTGTAGCCGTATTCTGGATTCTGGTACGCAAGAGTGCCACTCTTCTCGGATCTTCCTTATAGCTTACTCCGCGCTCCTTCTCCATCTCTTCGAACTTGGCAAGTCCCTGTTCGATCTTATCAAGTTCCATTTTGGTAATATCCATCTTCTTCTTCAGCAGATTCAGTCTTGAAATACAGTCCGCACTTACTCCAACGGTCACAGCTGTCCGCATCTCTGCGTCATTTCCGATCGTGGTAGCCCTGATTCCCTTGACTGCGCTGACATCTCCACCGATGATCTTCGCTGTTCTGCCCTGGATCAGAATAGATCCTCTGCACGCAACTGTGCAGTTGAGCAATACGTCTGCCTCCATATCTCCCTCTACCTGGATGACTGTATACTCAATAAACTTTGCATACAGATTTCCTTTGGTTCTGACATGTGCCTTGTTCCCTCCGACCATTCCACTTCTTAAAATGATATCCTTACCGGCTTCCAGATTACAGGCTTCCACGTTTCCATCAATCGTGATACTTCCGGTTGCCTTGATCGTAACTCCGGATTCCACACTGCCGTGGATCACAATATCTCCTGTAAAATCTATGCTTCCGGTAGTAAGATTCGCATCTCCGCTCACCTCATAGATTGGCTGGATCCTGATCTTATCATTCTCAATATCAATCTTCCCATCCATCAGCGAAAAATAGGTAAGGAAATCCTCACTTCGTCCAAAACCAGTTCCGCGAAGTGCTCCCTGTTCTCTGGCAACCCTTGCGGCAATCGGTTTTCCGGAAACTCCGGTTCCATCTGTTCCCTTTACAGCCGGATGATATATCGCAATGACCTGATCCTTCTGAACCGACTGTACACTGTACATGGACCAGTAATCTACGGATCCGTCCGGCAGTATCTTTGGCTTTTTCTCAAGGTTCATATTCACCTTATACTCATAGAATCCATCCTGTCCCTCTACTGCCGGTATGCCTCTTGCCACCAGTACGTCCTGTTCATAGATTTCTTCATCGAGGATCTTCTGAAGCTGTGCTTCATCAATTCCATAAGTGATCTGGTTTACCCGTAATACATCGTGCAGATACTCGATCGTATAGTGTTCTCCTTCTTCCAGTGCAGGGAGTCTGATCCATGCCTCTAAGTCTTTATTCACGATCTTCACTTTTGGTGTAGAAATACTTGGTAATGCCATTCTTCCAACTCCCTTCTTCCTACAAAAAACGTATATATACTATATAATACTCGTTTCCAGTCTTTTTTTCAAGCAAGTTTTCTGCTTTTTCGCACATTTTCGCTCTGTAATTTGTGCATGTTGAACAAACCAATGACACACCCTGCCATAAAAATAACCGTCCACGCCACCTGCTAGGGAGACTGGACGGTTATTGTTCTATTTCATCTGTGCAAGACGCTCTTTTATTATTTATGCTTTTCTACGTGCTTTTTCTCGCATTTTCCGTTATTTTAAACCTCAAAACATCCCTTTTTAATGCATTTTATAGGCTCTCTTACAATTATCAGTATCATGATAGTATCACAAGTTAATTGCTACTCGCTCGGTTGCACTGGTGTGAGTTCTTATAAATTCACTTACGCCGGTTCGCTGCATTCCACTATTACGGATGTCTTTTCGATCAATGAAATGCTTATTATTTACATACCGGGTGTAAGCAATCTCTTTATTCTCAATATTCCACCAGCTCATCAGATACTCGGTTTTGCAGCTCTTACAGTACACCGGACAGTTGACGATCTTCGTTGTGCTGGTAAGCTTCAACAACTTCTTACGGCACACCGGGCAAAGCAACCAGCCGTTTTCATCTCTTGCGAAATTCTCCGGCAATGGTTCGGGTTCTGGCATCTGCTGCATTTTCTCAATTACCCGCTCTGGTTCTTTCTTCTTTGGCTTCTTCCTTGGTTTTACTTCATCGGGTTTGCATAGCAAATAAAATGCTTCTGCCGACTTTTGTAGCTTCTGAGCGATTTTTTTAATAGAATAGCCATCAAGAGCCATATCATTGGCAGAAATAGCGACCTGTGCGAAATTATAAAGAGTATCAAAATATAAGATTTCCTCATCTTCATTTATAACCTCTTTCGGTCTTGACATACGCACACCTCTTTCATAAAAAAAAATTGCAGGGGATGGATTCGAACCACCGTTTCCGGTTAAGGAGACCGGAATGCTACCATTACATTACCCTGCATATTGAGTATTGCCCCACATCAACCGAAGTCAATGCGGGGCGCTCCCTCTATGCGTTCTAAGAAAATTTATATTAACCGGTGGCAGATCCCGGATAATACCGTTTTAAGCTTCTGGTAAAGCCTGATAATAGATCGCTTTCGCTTTATTTTCAAGGACAAAAGCATCATACACAATACGACCTTCCACCAGTTCGCCATTGATTCCCGGCGGATTCTGGTGCGTATTATAACTGGTCAGTTTCTCCGGGCAAACTGTAGCACATGGATGACAGAGCATGAAGCCGAAATGTGCCGGCAGTCTGCTTCCTGGTACTTTAATGACTTTAGCACCATCAAGGTTGCCAATTACGCCCTTAATACGCATGTCCTCGCCTACTTCTGTATTGAGAACAATTTCGCTGTTCTGCTTCATGATCCTGTACACGTCTGGTGTCACGATCAGAACACGCCCGGTCTCCGGCACAAGTGCATCATCAAGCGTTTTTGAAGCGTCCAGAATCTTCTCATAAATATTAGTTTTAGTAAGGGCAACCGCAGCCGCCTTTGTTCCGGCGTTCGTTGTCATTACAGTATAAACATAAGTATCAACTTCCGGGATGACAACCTCTCTGATCTGGCGTGCAAGTGCGCTTGCTGCTTCGAGAGTTTTAGCTGTCTCGTCCTTATCTAAAGTGTCAATTACGAAAGTGAATGATCTGTCGTTTTTAAGCGTCATTGTCTCAACTGTGTCGTCCAGATCTTTAATTGCTCCGTATCTGCTCCAATTTCCGGCAGCCGCACCACGACGACCATAATCATTCATTTCAGCAGTGCTTACTTTGAAAATTTTAACAGTCTCAGCACCGTCAAAGTTGAAGTCCTGATTTGTAATTAATGATTTTTTACTCTCCTGCGTGAATACTTCATCCACATAAGGAAGGTATTTTGTAACTAACTGAATAGCCATAATTTACACCTATTTAAGCCCAAATGCATCTCGTAGCGAATCGTGCCTGCTGTTGTCTTTAACGACTTTCCCGATAAGGTCAACTTTTCCGATAGCAACGCCGCCAATAGCCGGGCTTTCACCTTTCAATTTTTTAATCGCTTCCATGCTTTTCTGGAAGTCTTCATCTGTATTCATGTTCAGAGCGTCAACAAGATAATCTGGAAGCCCCTCTTTTTTCAACGCTTCTCGTGCGTTCAGCTTCCGTTCTCTCATGTCAAGCTCTGCTGCTCTTTTACTTAATTCATCATCACCGTTTCCGGCTGCCTTGCTGCGTTCTTTCGCAAGTCTCTCCTGCACAATGCGGTTGACATCTTCCTGCGTGAATGTCTTACCCTCTGTGCTTGTCTGTGCGCCCTCTGTTGAGGTATTTTGTAAATCTTCCATAGTTTTATCATCCTTTCATTTTACGCCCGAAATAAGGCTATTTTTCCGCTTATACGGTGCGTGCCCCGGGGCGGTTTTACACCGTGCCCAGGGTGTTATCTGTGTTCCCACTCACAAATAAAAACATCATTTTAGGAAAATGAAGAAAATAAAGAAGAACAAATACATATGGCATTTGCAATATCATTATACAACATAATTACATATTTGTGTATATGTTTTTCAATTATTTCTCATTTAATTGCAACAAATATACATATTATTCTTTTATCCTTTCCAACGCACTAAGTCTTTCAAGAATGTCCACCATCTCGGTCTGCTTATATGTATGCCTTAAAAGCATATCAATTGCATTCAACCGTATCTGTGTCGCCGTGTTCTCATCTTCTATTATTTCCACAAGCTCACTGATTGCCCGGCTCATGTGCGCCTGCAGCTCGTGGCAATTCTCCGCAAGCATTGCCCGGCGTTTTTCCTCATACTCTCGCTTAAACTCGTCATCTTTAAGATATTTATATATTGTTGCCTCACTGATCCCGATTGCCCTAGCTGTTGCGCTTACAGTCGTATTTGCAAGCAACCCGGCTATAATCAACTCTTTCGTTTTATTCTTCATCTGCATCCCTCTCTAACTCTTCAATATCTCTATTAGGTACCGGATGTATAAGCACATCTACCAGATTGGCGAAGCTGCTACCATAAGTCATAATAATGGGATTCTCTTCATTAAATAAATCGCCCATTGGTGGCAGCCCATAATATTTTACAGTTTCCCCATTCTGATATCTGGCATAGACTACCGGCAGATTCAAACCGCTTTTTCTTTCAAGCTCTTCCAGTCTGGCAATGATTGACTTGTGATTCATACATATCCCTCCAAAACTCTATAATTTTCTCTTGTTTTCTCTATTTTATCATTTATAGCATTATTTTGCATATATCATTAATAATCAGATTTAATATTGCAAATAATGCCAACAACAAAAGCCTACTACATTTCTGTAATAGGCTCTCATTGGTGTGAGCTTGTATCATTCAGAGCATTGCCGCCCTATTTTACATGATCGTACATCTTATTTATGGTTTCTTCCATCCGATCTATGTAATCGTAAATAATTCTTATTCTGGTGATCTCCATATCAAAGCAGGACTGCTCACACTGATTTTCCGGTCTATGCGTATCATTATCAAAGTATAATTCAACATCATTCAATAATACTGACATTTTATCTTTGATAATATCAAGGTTCTGTATATCATCATTTAATAATAATTTATTATTCATCACTATACCCCGACTTTCCCACACTGTTTCATAGCAGTCATATATCCCCAGTAAAAAGCATCTTCCTGCACAGCACTGCAATATTCTTCAATAGCATCTTGCAGAGTAGAGTAACCATCTCTCGTGCGTTGGCTTGCCATTGGCTGATTTTCCATTGCATCACTCATAATTTTATTAATTTCTTCTCTCGTCATAATTTGCCTTTCCACCGGCTTTCTGTTAAAATACAACCGAACCGGATTTTTTTGATTTGTCTTTCTGGTTACTTGCCCTGTGATGGTGTTGCCGCACCGTCCGGGGCGTTTTTAAGTTCTGCCAGAACACGCATGAAATCATTTTTTCTTATGTCTGACAACTTCTTATTCCTTGCGATCTCGCATAAGGTGCAGTACCTGCGGTCATCCGGGTACATGGCTTTATACCTTTTCTTTACCTCTTCAATCTCTGCAATTGTAAGCTTTGCAAGCTCTTCCAGAATGTAATCATCATTCCTCACTTTTTCAATCTCCTTTCTATCAATTCCAGTGCATCAAGTATTATCCCCCTGGTCTCTGCTCCGTACTTCTCCACAAGCTCCGCTGCTCTGTCCGTCAATGCGGCGTATTCTTCCTCAGTCTTTGCTCCATGGTGTTCTCTGGTCATCTTCCAGAGGTCATTGTATAGATCAAATAGCTTTTTAAATTCTGGCTCTGTCATGGGCTTCCTTTCTTCCAAAAGTGGAACGATGTCACGATTGTAACCGGCTTTCTATTTAACTTTTTTTATAGGTCTTGTTTGTTATTTTGAAAAATAATTTTTTATGTATATAACAGTTCCTATAGTTCTAGTACGCTTCAAACCCTTTATTTTCCTAGGTTTTAAGTGTAACGCAAAGCGGAACGATAACGGAACGATTGCACCTATTCAAAAGTACTTTCCTCACATTTTTGAAAATCCGGTATTCTCATATAACATCTTTGTCTTCCGATTTCTTTAAAAGTATACTTTCCGCTTTTCTTCCACCCATGTATTTTATGATTCATGATGCTTGCTATCATCCTGCTTGTTTTCGTGTCGGGATTTTCATTACCTAGCACCGATCTGGCAATTATTAATCCACACACATAATCATCTTCATAATTATCCAGAAAGTGTTGTATCTCGCCCACCATCGGATCATCTTCCTCAAAATCTGATTGGAGAGAGTCAACATATTCCCTCATACTGGAAGAAAGCACAAGCGAGAATTTACCGCTTTTAAATATCTCGTAGGCTTCCGCCCATGCCTGTTTGAACTCCGCCTGCAGTATTTCCTCATTTACGAATAGGCTCTTTTTAATTGGTACAACTCCACATTCCATTGGAAGAAAACGCCTATTTCCGCTCCGATCTGTTAAAAACTGCGGTTCGTTCGTTGTTCCGATAAATACACAAGTGCGCTTTCTCTGCTCGCTTCTGCGTTCATATGCTCCACGGTATTCATCTGTTGTTGCAGTGGTGAACGCCTTGACAGCTTCAACGCCGGACTTCATTCCCATTAATTCGTTAAATTCTACAATTAATTTTCCTTGTATTTTTTCGGCTGCCCTGCGTTCGTCAAAAATACTCTTCATGTTTTCAAGATACCAATCGTTATTACATAGCAGCTTTGGAAAAAATGATGATTTTCCTATTCCCTGCGCCCCGATCAGTACCAGGATATAATCGAATTTAGTACCAGGCGAAAACGCACGGCTTATGACTCCAAGCATTAGCAACCGCATACATTCTATGGAATAGTCCGATTTCTCAACCCCTAGATAATCTGTCAAGAGGTTTTCTATCCTTGGTTTCCCATCCCATTTCGTACTATTCAACATATCCACAAACGGATTAAATTTATTAGTGTCCGCGATCATATCGAGTGCGGATAATACTTTTTTCTCCGAATTCATCATGTAATAAGTTTCCATGTAATAAAGCAGATATTCATCATCGATATTAGTCCAGTCTCGCACGGCTTCCGCTCTATTCCACGGCAAAGCACCAACAACGGCTTTCCTATTCGACAACGTATTATATTTTATCTTACCGGACAGCTCAGGATCTGCACCAAGTATGGTTATGCAGTTTTTTCTCGACTGCAAAGGAATGTTCTTATCTCTCTGCATATCAAGCATTTCAAAAACTGCTCCTACCATTTCAGTATTTGCCGGGCAACTTCCGTCTTTGTCAATTTCTCGTGATTCATCAAGCATTTATTTTCTTTTACCATCCTTTCATAATTTCTATCAATCTCTTTCGGCATATCCTTTCCAGCATCCTTATACATTTCTGTTTCAAGCTTCAGCTCTGTTTTGAGGTACAACCCGAAAATGTACTTTGCGAATGGTCTCCCCATCTCGTCAAACTTGTCCAGAATGCTCTGGATGTACTCCCGGTCATAATATCCATAGCCGTAAAGCTTTTTACAGAACTGGAACGTAACCGCCGTATCTTGATTGATACTTTCCTTAAATTCTTCTTTAGTCATCCGCAAGTCCTGCCCTTTTATAAAAGTACTTTGCGTTGATCTTGCCCCGGAAAATGATGTATTTCTGCTCTTGCAGTTCATCATTCAGCTTTCTGATAACTGAGTATGCATAGCTCTCACTGCACCCGATCAGATCACTTATATCCGCAGCACTTAAAAACTTTTTTTCTTTTTCTTTTACCTCTTCCATATTTTCATCTTCCATGTTCTGCTCCTTTCTGTCTCTCTTTCTACATCGCCGCCAAGCTCTGCTAATCGATAAGTGTCTCTGGATCAACGCCCAGTGCTTTGGCAATTCGTCCTAATAATTCAATTCTTGGAGTTCTTGAGCCATTCATATAGTTGACAATTGTACTATGTGAAAGCTCTGTTACTTCTGCAAGTTTTTTTGAACTATATTCTTTTCTTGCCATCGCAATTTTTAATTTTTTTGTATTGATTTTCACCTTCTCACCTCTTTTCTTTTTCTTGCATTTGCAAGATTTAATTGTATAATACTGTGCTTTTGCAAGATTGTCAATATTTTTTTGTGTGCTTTTGCAAGATTTTATATACAAATGCAAGATTTTGTGTTAAAAATGTTATTAAGAAAGGAGAACTATATGGGAATCGGAATTAATTTAAAAATAGCATTAAAAGAACACGAATTAACTGTTGCCGAATTATCAAGAAAAACTGGCATATCAACTAATACTTTTTACGCAATGATTCGCCGTGATAATCAAAAAATAAATCCGGATGTTTTAAAAAAAATATGCGACAATACTGATATTTCAATCTATGATCTTATAGATGATGAGGATAAATACATTGTTGCTTATTGGGATCCAGATGCCCCGAAAGCAGATAGGCAAATAGGCGATTATTTATTAACACAAATTGGTAATGATGATATGCTAGAAGATATAATTGAAACATATTCAAAATTAAACAATATTGGAAAGGAAGTTGCACACGATAGAGTACAAGAATTGGCAGAAATTCCGCGCTATACAGAATTACTTGCTGGTGCATCGGCTGCAAAAAACAAGCTTAAAACAGAAAAAGAACTTTCCATCATTGAACCGCCAGAGGATAACACCTAGCCCCATGCAAACCATTCCTCATTTTGATGAATCGTAATAGCCGGGCGCAAGATTGCTCTGGGGCAACGGGCGCAAGATTACTCTGGTTAACGTGGGAAATCTTCCCCTTGTCGGACGGTGCAAGATTGCTCACTCAACCACGCCAATTTTGGATTGGTTAATGTGGGAAATATTCCCCTGATCGGACTGTCCAAGATTGGCTCGGGTGCAATCATAACGCTTGTGAGTAATTACAAGCATAAAAAATAACCGTCCATTCCCCGGCTAAAAGGTTGGACGGTTACTCTGTAACTTAAGACATAACGCCGGAGCGGATAGGTGCGAGCTATCCGACCAGCTCCCTTGTTAAGTGTATTATATGGCAAATGCATATTTTTGTCAAATATGGCTGTCTCTCTTTCTACATCGCCGCCAGATATAGAAAAGAGGTTATGACATGCCAGTATTTAAAGATGAAACTAGGGGAACATTTTTCGTAAAGGCCTATTACACGGATTACACCGGGGCACGCAAGCAGAAAATGAAGCGTGGCTTTAAGCTGCAACGTGACGCCAAGGAATGGGAAAGAGCTTTTCTGGAGAAGGTGCAAGGCACGCCAACAATGACTTTCTATTCTTTGTATGAGCTTTACATGGCTGATATTTCCACCAGACTAAAGAAAAGCTCTATAATTTCTAAAAAAACAGTATTTAACAATAGAATACTGCCCTATTTTAAGGATAAGCCTATAAATGCAATTACTCCGGCAGATATTAGATTATGGCAAAATGATTTGTTATCAAAGGATCTGTCTGATGCATATTTAAGACGTATTCACAACACCATAGTGACATTTTTCAATTATGCAGTAAAGTACTACAATCTCCCGAAGAATCCGTGTGCCGTGGCTGGTCCCATCGGCAAAAACACTCGCTCCATGAACTTCTGGACACTGGAACAGTACAACCATGTATTAGAAAACGTTGACGATGTTCGAGTACGCATTCAACTACAGTTATTATTTTACAGTGGTATGCGCCTGGGGGAACTGATGGCATTAACTCTATCAGATATAGATTTTACAGAGAATAAAATATCTATCAACAAATCATTGCAGCAGAATACCCATATTATCGGCTCAACGAAAACCGAGAATAGTATCAGAGTGATAACTATGCCACCTGCAATTATGGATGAACTAAGAGAATACATTACAATGCTTTATGATCCGCAGCCAGATGATCTAGTTTTTCCATTTTCAAGAAGCTTTATAACCAGAGGAAAGAATAAGGCTGCTGAGCTTGCCGGCGTTCCACAAATACGCATACATGACCTAAGACATTCTCATGTATCATTATTGATAGAAATGGGATTTTCTCCACATCTGATAGCGGAAAGAATAGGCGATACTGTCCAAATGATTAATAATATCTACGGTCATTTATACCCTACCAGACACCAAGAAGTCGCTGATAAGCTGAATGCAATAATAAGTAAATAGTATCATTATAGTATCAAATAAGGGCTTCCATATTCGGAAACCCTTATTTTTTATATTGTTCTATTTCATCTGTGCAAGACGCTCTTTGACCTGAGCCATCATCTGCTCATAGCCTGCAAGCTTTTCTTTCTCTTCCTGCACTTTTGCTTCCGGAGCTTTGCTTAAGAACTTCTCATTGGAAAGCATTCCCTTAGAACGCGCGAGTTCTTTCTCCAGACGTGCCTGTTCTTTTAACAGACGTTCTTTTTCTTTTTCAAAGTCTACTAAATCTTCCAGTGGAAGGTAAAGTGTTGCTCCAGGAATTACAACGGAAACAGCATCCTCCTCGATTCCTGTCTTATCTGCCTGTACTGCGATCTCACTTGCACCTGCAAGGTTTACATAAACTTCTTTGTTTGATTCAAAGGTGTCTCTGATTTTTGCATCATCAGACACAATGAAAATCTTTGCTTTTCTTGATGGTGGAACATCCATCTCAGTACGGAGGTTACGAACACCTTTTACAAGGTCTTTGCAGTGCTCAACCATTTCTTCTTCAGCCGGGAAGTTCCATTCTGCTTTGTATTCCGGCCATTTTGCGAGCATAATGGTGTCTTCTTCCGGGTGAAGCGTACAGAAGATTTCCTCTGTGATAAACGGCATAAATGGATGTAACAGCTTTAATGCCTCTGTCAGTACCGTCTTTAAGGTCCAGAATGCTGCATTTGCAGATGCCGGATCATTCTCTTTATTATAGGTACGGACTTTTGTGATCTCGATGTACCAGTCACAGAATTCATCCCAGATAAAGTCATAAACTTTCTGTACGGCGATACCCATCTCGAATTTATCCATGTTCTCTGTCACATCTTTTGCAAGTGTGTTCACTCTGGATAAAATCCATTTGTCGGCTGCCTTTAATTCATCGAGAGCAGGGGTTTTGATCTCTGCGCCCTCTAAGTTCATCATGATGAAACGGGAAGCATTCCATACTTTATTGGCAAAGTTTCTGGAAGACTCTACTCTCTCCCAGTAGAAACGCATATCGTTACCAGGTGCATTGCCTGTGATCAGTGTCAGACGAAGTGCGTCAGCACCGTATTTGTCAATAACCTCTAACGGATCGATACCATTTCCAAGAGACTTACTCATCTTACGTCCCTGGGAGTCACGTACCAGACCGTGGAATAATACGGTATGGAACGGTGCCTTGCCCATCTGCTCGTAACCGGAGAAGATCATACGGATTACCCAGAAGAAGATAATATCATATCCGGTTACTAAAACATCATTTGGATAGAAGTAATCTAAGTCTTCTGTTTTTTCCGGCCAGCCAAGTGTTGAGAATGGCCATAAAGCAGAGGAGAACCAGGTATCTAAGGTATCCGGGTCCTGTGTCATATGGGTGCATCCACATTTCGGACACTTATGAGGTGCTTCTTTGGCAACTACCATCTCGCCACACTCATCACAGTAGTATGCCGGGATTCTGTGTCCCCACCATAACTGTCTGGAAATACACCAGTCACGGATATTGTCTGTCCAGTTGAAGTATGTCTTCTCCATACGTTTTGGAAGTAACTGGATATCACCATTTTTTACGCCTTCAACTGCCGGTTTGATCATCTCGTCCATTTTCACGAACCACTGCTGTTTGATCATTGGTTCAACGGTTGTGCCGCAGCGGTCATGTGTACCTACGTTGTGGGAATGTGGAACAACTTTTACTAAAAGTCCTGCTTCCTCTAAATCTTTTACTAATGCTTTTCTGCACTCGTAGCGGTCCATTCCCTCATATTTTCCTGCTAACTTGTTCATGGTTGCATCGTCATTGATGACAACGATCTCTTCCAGGTTGTGGCGTTTTCCAACCTCAAAGTCGTTCGGGTCATGGGCTGGTGTGATCTTCACACATCCTGTTCCAAACTCTTTGTCTACATATGGATCAGCGATCACCGGAATCTCACGGTCTGTCATCGGAAGTTTTAACATTTTTCCAACGATGTCTTTGTATCTCTCATCATCCGGGTTTACAGCAACAGCGGTATCTCCGAATAAAGTCTCCGGTCTTGTCGTCGCAATCTCAACGAATCTTCCTTCCTCGCCAACTACCGGGTAGTTGATATGCCAGAAGAATCCGTCCTGCTCCTCATGCTCTACCTCTGCATCGGAAATGGATGTCTTACAAACCGGACACCAGTTTACGATACGGGAACCCTTGTAGATATATCCTTTTTCATATAATTTAATAAAAACTTCCTGTACGGCATCAGAACATCCTTTATCCATGGTAAAACGTTCTCTATGCCAGTCAGCAGAAGATCCGAGTTTCTTTAACTGGTTGATGATACGGTTACCGTATTCCTCTCTCCACTCCCAGCATTTCTCTAAGAAACCTTCTCTTCCAAGATCTGCCTTGTCGATTCCTTTTTCTTTTAAGGACTGGATGACTTTTACTTCGGTTGCAATGGAAGCGTGGTCTGTTCCAGGCTGCCATAATGCATTGTAACCCTGCATTCTCTTGTAGCGGATCAAAATATCCTGCATGGTATTGTCTAATGCGTGTCCCATGTGAAGCTGTCCGGTAATGTTTGGTGGAGGCATCACAATCGTGAATGGTTTCTTGCTGCGGTCTACTTCTGCATGGAAGTAACCGTTGTCTTCCCATTTTTTATAAAGGCGTTCTTCAATGCCCTTTGGGTCATAGGTCTTTGCTAATTCCTTCATTTGTCTTTTTCCTTTCTTAAAAAAATAAAAGCCCTTCACATCCATACGGATGCAAAGGGCGTGTCAACGCGGTACCACCTTTGTTATGTTGTAAAAACAACATATCTCTGCTGATTCGATTTTTCAATTCCACTGTCCATTGAAAAAGAAATCACTGTCCGGTAACGGGGACAAATCGTTCTCGCTTACTTCTGCTGCTTCTAATGATATACGGAAATTCTGCTCCGCATGATTATATCACGGGCTCTGCTTCTTCTCTGTAACAGACAGGTTCTGCGCGACGGTTCAAAAGCTACCTTCCACACAACATGTTCTGGTGACATCTCTCAGCCGGTGAATGTCATTCTCTTTCAGGTGTCTGTGTGTACTCCTCTTTCTCATCACCTTTTTATATCTTTTTTCATCATAAAAGCTAAAGTGGCATTTGTCAACTGATTTTTTATACGTGATTTTAATTTATTCATTCCTTCTTTCTATCCTAATAATTTCAACAGATTCTGATAGACATATTCTCTCAGAAAATCTGCCTCCAAGTCAAGCTCCATTTTTTTCTCTGCTGCGATGCGGTACATAAAATAGACCGAAAGCTGGGTTTCGACCGCGGCTCTTCGCAGGAAAACATTCTCCTCCCGGATCAGACCTTCGCGGACACCCTCCTCCACAATGCAGTCGATAATCTCGTTTTTCTCCTTATCACAGCACTGCTGTTTCATACGCTCATACTCATCTTTCAGATTCTTTGGTATCTCGTATGATTCCAATACCATTTTTATCAGGAAAAAGACACCCTGCTTTTCTTTTACATGCTCATCAATAAAATCCATGACCTCATTAATTTTCTGTTGAAACGTTCTGTTATCTGTAGAAATTACCTGCAGTTTTTCAAAGCACACTTTCACATAATATAAAATTGCAGAAGAGATTATCTCTTCCTTTGAAGAAAAATATTCGTATGCCGTTCCTTTTCCAATGCCTGCCCGGCCTGTGATATCAGCTACTTTTAAAGTGTTGATATCACAGCCTTCATTAATGAACTCAATGACTGCCTGATACAGGGCAAGCACTTTCTGTGGTGGATCATGGATCAGTTTCTGCTCATCCATTATAAGTCCTCCTCGACCATGCTCTTATTGCGGTTGAATGCATCATAAATACATGGAACAACGATCAGAGTTAACAGTGTACCATATAACAAACCGCCAACCGTTACGATCGCCATTGGCTGCATCATTTCTGAACCTTCTCCAAGTCCAACTGCCATCGTGGACATGGACAGGATCGTGGTGAGTGCAGTCATAAGAATCGGACGAAGCCTTGTTTTTCCGGATTCGATAATGGCATCTTTTTTTTCCATTCCGCCACGGCGGAGCTGGTTGATAAAGTCTACCATAACGATACCGTTATTTACGATAATTCCGGCGAGCATGACAAATCCGATCATTGCCACAACGCTGACTTCGTTACCGGTAAAGTAAAGTGCGAACAGACCGCCTGTAAATGCCAGCGGAATCGTAAACATAATGATAAACGGCGACAACAGCGACTGGAACTGTGCTACCATGACCAGGTAAATGAAGATTACCGCCAAAAGAAGCATCAGATACAACTGATTCATCGCATCTGCGATCATCTCGTCCTCACCTGCCATCTCAATGGAGTATCCTTCCGGCAGATCGATCTTATCTAACTCTTTCTGGATCTCATTACTCAGCAGACTGACATTATGGTCATCATCCACTCCTGCGGTCACACTGATATATCTGGTCTGCGCATCACGGTTGATCGTTCCTAAGGTGTAACCTTCCTCAAACTGTGCAATATCAGAAAGCGCTACTTCTGTCTCGTTTCCTTCTCTGTCTGTATAGGTAAAGGTCAGTTTTTTGATATCATCCAATGTAACATCGGACTGCTCCTCGCTCTGTACATAAACCTGATAATCATTTACATCGGTAGAGATCGTTGTTGCAGATGTTGAGGATGCCATCTCACCGTAAACAAGCTGGAATACCTGTGCAACGGTCATGCCGTATTTTGCAGCTTTTTCCTTGTCTACAGAAATGGTGAAAGACGGTGTCGTATTGGCAAGTCCATCATCCACATCCACAGTTCCCTCGGTGTTCTCTACGACTTTTGCAACTTCGCCTGCAAGTTCCTGCAGTTTGTCAAGATTATTTCCTTTTACATTGATCGTCAGTCCACTTCCCATAAGTGATGTCATATCAGAAGCAGAGGTGTCTGTTGTAACTTCGCAGTCCATGTCTTTGGTCAGTTCATCCAACTGTTCGATTACATCTGCACTGCTCACTTCAGATTCTTCATCCAGAATCATATACATGGAAATACTGTCTGTAGAACTGCTTCCCATCATGGAAAGAGCACTTCCACCTGCCATGGCACCAATGGTCTCAATGCCATCGATCGTCATTGCTTTTTCCACGACTTCATCTGCCATTTCTGTCAGTTCGCCAAACGTAAGTGTCTGATCCTCTTTTGCTGAAATCGTCGCACTGATCTGGTTTGTCTCCATGTTCATATCCATGAAAGAATATCCTCTGGAGAATGCTGCCACAACACTTGTTCCAAGCAATACGATCACTGCGATAAATACGATTGGTTTGAAACGCAGACATACCGCTAAAATTTTTCCATAAAAATCTTTTACTTTATCAAAGAGATTATGCCTGATCTCTTTTGTATTTTTTAATAATCCTGCTGCCATCATCGGCACGAAAGTCAATGCCACGAGAAGACTCGCTGCAAGCGTAAATGCAATTGTCAGCGCAATATCCACAAATAACTGTCTTGTGATACCCTCTGTAAAAATAATCGGTGCAAATACACAGATGGTTGTAAGTGTGGAAGCTATGATTGCTCCTGTCACCTGTGAAGCGCCTTCCACGGCTGCTTTCCGGATGGAATACCCCTCTCCCCGCAATCGATAGATGTTCTCGATCACGACAATGGAGTTATCCACCAACATACCAATTCCGAGCGCCAGACCCGACAGTGAAATGATGTTTAACGTAATATTCGTAAAGTACATCAGTACCACTGCAAAAACAACACTGAGCGGAATGGAACATGCTATTACAAGTGTAGGTTTCATATCTTTTAAGAATAATAACAATACAATAATTGCAAGGATGGCTCCCACGATCATGTTTTCTACGACTGATTTCACGATCATGTCAATGTAAATACCCTGATTCATGAGAACGCTCAAATGTAACGCTGTATTTTCTTTTTCCAAACTGTCAAATTTATCCAATAACCGGTCTGTCACATCTCCGGTGGAATAGCCGGTCTGCTTTTCAATCGAAAGCATTACCGCCGGATTTCCATTCACTTTGGAATAGGAATCTCCGGAATTGTCAATGTACTCGATGTCTGCCACATCTGACAGTCTGACCGGTTCGATACCATCCATACCAAGATCCATCAGAACGAGATTTTCAAGATCTGCTTTGGATGTCACCTCATCTCCTACCCGCACCAGATACTGCTCGTTCCCCTCTGTCACATAACCTGCCGGCATGGAGAAGTTCTGTGCTGTCAGAAGATTTTTTAAGGTATCCATTGTAAGGATCGTGTTCAGATCCGCTGAATCTTTTGCCTGCTCTTTTGCATCATCTAACTGGCTCTGTCCCTCTTCGATCTTATTTGCTGCAACAGCAAGATCCGCATATCCCTTGCTCATCTCCATGATACCGGATATCTGGGATTCATTTAAAGTCACTAATGCGTCATCTAAAGACGTTTTACCGTCTGCCACCTGTGTCTGGGCGGACTCGATTGTCGCAATTCCCGCCGCGATCTGTGTCTTGCTCTCACTCAATTTTGAGATTGCAGCCGGAATGTCTTTGTAAGAAGTCAGCGTCACACCTGCATCTGCAAAAGAGGATGCCTGACTCATCAGCATCACATTGATATCATCCAGTTTGTACTGTAATGTCACGATCTGGCTGGCAATGTCACTCTCACTTGTATAGGAAGTCCCTGCCTGTGCATTGATCTGGGCAATGGCTGTGGATTCCATGTAGGCGACGAAATCGGATTCGCTGGCCGCATTTTTATATGCTTCTAACATTTTAGGATCTGCCTGTAAAGTTGAAATCACTGTTTTCAACTGATTCGCCTGTTCCTGTGTCATCTGACCATATTGAACCGCTGCTGCAAGCGCTTCCTCCACTGTCATGTCTGCACCTGTCATTGGATTTTTTGCTGTTAAAATTGCCATTACACCATCGTGCGCCTGATATAACTGCTTTGCCCCACTCTTCGCCTGGCTGACACCGTCTTTTGCTTTCTGTAAACCGTCAATCGCGCTCTGTAACTGTGTTGCTCCATCATAAGCTGACTGTAACGACTTGATTGCACCATCCATGGACGACTGTGATTTCTGAAGATCTGATAATTGTGTGGTCAGATCTGCTTCGGTGTTAAACAGTTGGATTTTATTATTAATGATCTCATTTTCACCTGCTCCAAGCTGGCTTCCCATCTCTTTTTCACCATCGGAAAGCTTCTTTTTCCCACTGTCGATCTGGGAAGATGCCTTATCTAACTCTGCCTGTGCATCTGTAAACTGGGCATCTATTTTGCTTAAAATCTGTTCGTTTAAAGCATCTATTTTTTCCTGATTCATGGTTACCTGAAGGTCCGTATCCAGCACACCTGTTGCCGTCACAGATGCCACACCCTCGATACTCTCAAGCAGTGGTAATAATTCATTATCCACATAATCAGATACCTCTGCCTGATCCATTCCATCCACATCTGCGGATGCGATCATAACCGGCATCATATCCGGATCGATCTGCATAATGATTGGTGTGCCCACTGAATCCGGAAATTGTCCGGTCAACTGATCCAGCTGCTGCTGGATCTCAATCATGGCAGAATCCATGTTTGTGCTCTGTTCATACTCCAAAACAACCATAGAATAGTTATCATAGGACATGGAACTTACATTATTAATATTGGAAGTCGTCGCCATTGCCGCTTCGATCGGCGATGTCACATCTTTTTCCACTTCCTCCGGACTTGCCCCTACATCCGTCGTGACAACGATCACATATGGCAGATTCATTGCCGGCAGCAGATCTGTTGTCATCCTCGTCAGCGAAACAACTCCTAAAACGATCACCAGTACAACAGCCACTAACACTGTGTACGGACGTTTTACACTATACTTCGGGATCATTCTCGTTCCTCCTGAAAAATTATATGTCTGATTGGCTATTGCATTCCCGCAAGCCAAAACCGACCGGTCGGTCGGCAAAAATCAGTTTACTCCTCTCTCATCAAAATGCAAGGAAAATCGGACAGAATTTAGAATTATTTTAGAAATGGAACAAAATTTCCTATTTACGCAAAAATGGAGTACCTATCGGTACTCCATCCCACGAGACTGTATCTTTCCAATATATAATAACAGAGGCTTTACTCTTTTTTGTTTATGACTGCTGTTCTACCAGTTTCTGTATTGCCTGCTGCTCTGCTTCCGGCATCAGCTTTGATACCTCGATCAGAACGATCAGTTCTTTTGCATAGGAAGCAACCTCATCAAAACAATTTTCTACTGCTTTCATAATGACTGGCATGGAAATAACCTTCTCATCCGGGACATCAATAATCTCATCCACGTTTCCAACCTCAAGCCCAATCTTTGTACCATTCATGGATGCAACGATGATATTGTTGATTTCCTGTTCCGGATAATGAAACTGTTCTGCCAGACTGTACACTGCAATAACTTCTCCGTGTAGATTCATGATCCCATGAACCTGTGGCAGTGAATTTGGAATATTCACCACATTCATTCTTGTTTCAATGGATTCCACATCATTGACAGGAATACCAAACTTCACTCCATTTAACAAAAATGTAAGTAACTGCATTATAATCTCTGTCTCCTTTCTTATGATTCGATCTCGGGACATTTCGCAGTATCCATAAGACCTGCAAAAAGGGGACTGGCACAAAAGTACCGCCCCACTATTCTGTTCTCACCCTGTTCTATTCATCTTCGCTGTCTTCATCATCAACGATTGCTGCTGCCGCACCTGCCACAGATGAAACAACCGCTATCACAACAACGATGACAACCAAAAGTAATAAAATTCCCATGAAAACTAAAAAACCGCCTTCTGTCATGTCTTCCTCCGTTCTGAAAGGATTGTGCAGATTCACTTCTCAACCATTTCTTTTTTTCCAAAATCTGTGCCTATTATAGCACATTAGCAACTGGAAAAAAAGAGCCTATGTTTGATTATTTCAGATAATTTTTCTGATGTTTTTTAATATTGTAATCTTTTTCTGCTACATCAAAGGAGAACCGCCGTGATATGGGGAATCACGACGGTTCTCAGGGAAGGTTTTTTCATTTGTAGCTATATTCTAATTTATCCTTTTACACTGCCGAGGGCAACACCCTGTACGATGTGTCTGGATAAGATCAGATAAATGATAATAACTGGGAAGATAGAAAATGCGATCATCACATAAACCTGACCCATATCAAACTTCAGCCAGTCAGCTGCACGAAGCTGTGCGATTAAGATTGGCAGTGTCTTTTTCTTGTCATTGTGTAAGATCAAAGCCGGTACAAAATAATTATTCCAGCTGCTTACAAATGTAAAGATTGCCTGTACTGCAATGGCAGGTTTCATCAATGGAAGTACAATCTGGTTAAATGTATGGAACTCACCGGAGCCGTCAATTCTGGCAGCCTCGATCAGAGATACCGGCAATGTACTTTCCATATACTGCTTCATGTAAAAGAATGTTACCGGAGCAGCGATCGTTGGCACGATCAATGGAATGAATGTATCTTCCATATGTAATGTACCGACTAATTTTACAAATCCAAGTGCAGTTACCTGTGTAGGGATCATCATGACTGCTAAGATAAATGCATAGATGTATTTTTTCAGTTTAAAATCATATGCATGAATGGCGTAAGCCGTCATGGTTGAAAAATAGGTGCATAACGCTGCTGACAGTACAGATACGATCAGACTGTTTATCATACCCTGCCATACCGGAAGTGTTCCGTGTACCAGATTGTTCCAGTTTTCCAGCAGATGTGTGCTTGGCAGTGGTGTAAATCCGGCCTGCAGTTCACCGTTCGATCTGGTCGCATTAATGAACAGCACATAGAACCAGAACAGGCAGGCAAATGTAACAAGAATCAGGACTACATAAGCGATAAATCTTCTTGCATGGATTCCAAGTCCTTTTTTCAGATTTTTATTTTCGTTCATAATAACACCTCACCTTTCTATTCTACTCATGCTTTTCTCTTATCGTTTCCAGTTACCTTAAAGACAATAAGACTTAAAATTGCGGTGATGATGAACAGGATTACGGATACTGCACCAGCCATTCCGTAGTTCTTGCTGTACAGATGTTTATTTAAGAACATGATCAATGTCATGGTCGATCTCATTGGATCACCGGTACCATTGGTCAAAATCTGCGGTACATCGAATAACTGTAATCCACCGATCAGTGATGTGATCACAACATATACTAAAATCGGACGGAGCAGCGGTAATGTGATTTTGTAGAATACCTGTGTGGAAGTTGCGCCATCCACTTCTGCCGCTTCAAATAAAGAAGTATCGATACCCATCATACCTGCCATTAAAAGAATGGTCGTATTACCAAACCACATCAGGCAGTTCATAAGGGCGATCAGTCCTCTCGCACTTCCTGTGTTTGCCAAGAACTTATATGGCTCTGAAATAATTCCGATCTGCATTAAAATCGAGTTGATCGGTCCACCATCCGAGAACAGTGTAAAGAACAACATGGAAAATGCGGATGCCATGATCAGGTTTGGCAGATAGATCACGGTCTTGAAAAATCTGCTTCCTTTTAATTTCAAACGCACATCAGAAAACCATGCACCTAACAGTAATGACAAAATAATCTGTGGCACAAAACACATGATCCATAAAATCATGGTATTCTTTGCGTAAATCCAGATATCGCCCTGTGTAAACAGCGTTTTGTAGTTCTCCAGTCCCACAAAGTTAGGTCCGATCTGTGTCAGACCCGATAAATAATTTTCAAAAAAGCTGTTATAAATGGTATTAAACAGTGGTATAAGCTGGAATACAACATACACCAGAATAAAAGGAATCAGAAAAATGTAACCCCATTTGTTATATCTGACTGCTTTACTGCTTTTCTTCTTCATAACGCCTCTTGCCCCCTTCTTTTTATTTTTCACAGAGTTCACAGCATCCCTTCACGGACATCTTTTTGTGCAAATCTGCTGTCAGCTCTGCGCTTTACGCCGCTGACTGCTTTCTCTCCGTCCGGAGATAGGTATAAAGATAGCCGCACCCGCCGGTCTGGCAGGCGCGGCTTATTATTTTAGTATGTTAAGTCCGGATATTTCTCAACAACTGCTTTGTAGAATAAGTCAAGTGCATCATCAAGTGAAGCATTGCCTTCAAAGTAGTTCTTCATAGCGTTCTGGAACTCTTCGTTACATCCCTGATCGTATGCAGAAAGGTTGCTTAAATCAAGTTTTTCTACACTTGCACAGTACATAGACAATGGGTTCTGTCCGCCTAATACTTTACTCTGGTAGCTTGTATCTGCTGCCATTGCTTCCATAGCTGGTTTATTGTTAACGAAGTCATCATCTTTTACTACGATATCTTTCATGATCGTCTCGTCTGTTGTCATCTTTAAGATGATATCTTTTACAAGACCTGCGTTATCTGTACCTGTTGCTCCACAGATCCATGTACCGCCCCAATAGAATCCCTGAGGTCCTGGTGTAGCGCCCCATCCACCGTTGTAACCGATAGATCCTTCGGTGTCGGCTGCCATAGAGAAGTTCACGAACCATGCTGGTCCAAAGTAGCAGAATACTTTTCCTTCTGGATAGAAACCTTTCTTCCAGTCATCGCCCCAGAGTTCATATGTCTCTGTCTCGCCTGCATCATAAAGCTCTTTTGAATCAGATACCCATTTCATAATGTTATCATCAATATTGATCTTGCCATCTTCTACCCATTTAGAAGTAACGTTGTTAGAGTATACACGGTAAGTATCATTGACAGAAGATGTCATCTTGTATCCGGCAGCTTTCATTGTCTCTGCTGTATCATTGAAAGTATCCCAGTCTGAAACATATTTCTGAACTTCGTCAGGATCGTCTGTTCCAAGAACTTCTTTTGCTGCATCACGGTTATAGAATAATACGCCTGGGCAGCCCTGCCATGAAACACCTTTTAATACACCGTTAGAATCTGTAACGATATCTTTTGTATACTGATACTGGTTTGCAAGGTCTGCATCTGTAATTCCAAGATCTGCAATCGGCATTGTGTAATCTGTATCGACATATTTCAGTGCGTAGTCAGCTTCTACTAAGAATAAGTCAATCTTGTCATCGGCTGCTGCTGATTCCTGTTTTAATAATGTTGCATCCAGATTGTTCTGATATGCGTTGTCATCACTTGGCGTGATGTTCCATTTTACGGTAACATCCCCAATCTTACCAGTTGTGGCATCCACTTCCTCATATCCAGGATAGTGATCTGTCAGACGGCTCTTAAACTCTTCATTCCAGCAATAAATGTTGAAAACTTTTCCCTCATCACCTGTTGTATCTGTCTCCGCTGCATCAGATCCAGATTCTGTTGCCGGTGCTGCTGCACCTGAGTTGCTGTTGTCTGTGGATGTTGTGTCTGATGATCCACCACATCCTGCTGCCATAGTTGCTACCATGGATGCACATAATAATGTGCTAATGATTTTCTTTTTCATAGAAAACCCTCCTCCTTAATTTTTTGGCTTCCGCCTTGTTTACATTGTTATTTTTGTTCTGGAATCTTTCCTACCGATTGTCCCGGTATGAGGATTCCTTCTATAACGACTCTCTCAATGAGAGTTGTTTTTGGTTTTTCAATGGAACCGATCAGCCGTTTTGCAGCCTCTCTGCCAATCTCTTCTGTGTCCTGCTTAATTGTGGTAAGCTTCGGGTGCAAAAGCTGCGACATCCTCGTTCCGTCGTATCCTGCTACTGAAATGTCTTTTGGTATCCGAAGTCCCATCTCTATAATGACATTTCTTCCACCAATCAGTGCGGTGTCATCAGGATAAATGATACAGGTTGGCGGATTTTCCAGATTCAGAAGTTCCTTCGTCTGTTTTGCCGCTTCCTTTGTCTCTAGGTAACCTGCTGTACGGATGTACTCATCCGGGACTTCCAGCTTCAGTTCATCCATTGTCCGGTAAAAACTTGTCAACCGGTCTTTGGTAACTGCCGAACCATTCTGCTGTCCGTGGATGTAAGCAATCCTCCTGTGTCCCTGAGAATAAATATATCTGACCAGATCTTCCATGCCCTGAATGTTGTTCGAGCTGACCGCCGTGCAGTTGTGATGCAGGTAGTCAATGGTGACAACCGGTACTTCGCTATTCATCAGTTCCATGACACCAGGGTCGTTAAAATCCGCACACACAATTGCAACTCCTTCAAAATTCCGGTATTTGCAATGTTCCAGATAAGACATCTTCCGGTTTTCAAAACAGGTATTGATAAATGTAATGTCATAACCCTGCTTCTCCGCCTGAACTTTCAGACCATTTAATACTCCTGAAAAATATTCATGCTGTAAACCTCTTCCTGCTTCCTCTTCAAATAGAACTCCGAGGTTGTATGAATGGTTGGTCTTAAGTGATCTTGCTGCTGCATTCGGGAAATATCCTAATTGCTCTGCTACCGTCCGGATACGACTCTTTGTCTCTTCACTGATATCTTTTTGATCATTTAACGCCTTACTGACAGTGGCAGTTGATACTCCACACTTTTCGGCAATTGTTTTTAAAGATACCATTGAATCCTCCAGGTACTTCTTCCAGACTTTATTATGTATTACCTGTTGTCTTGTCACTTAAGTCTTTCGAAGTTTTTACTTAATCGTTTTCGCACCTTTAATATAGCTCTTATACAGGTAGATTGCAATAGTTTTTTGACATTTCGGCTAATTTTACATTTTTTTCTCTAAATTTTTGTGCATTTTTTATAATTACTTCTGTTTTTTAACCGTTTGCGCAGCAAAGTCTTATACGTTTTCGTATTTTAAGCTTAATCATCCAGCTTAACCCTCTTTTGTTGCTTTCTTCCATATTAGGTTGTGATTTTTGTTAAAAGTGCTATTTTTGCTTATTTCAAAGGATTTTTTGTTGATTTTTATAATTCTGCAAGATATAATTTTAGATAAGGAACATTTACTTAATCGTTTTCGTTAAGTAATATGTAAAACAAGGAGGCTAAATCCTCTGCTCCTGTATGGGCAGTCGCATTTTGCTTCGCAAAACAAGGAGGATTTATATGAAATTCGGATATTTCGATGATCATGCAAAAGAGTATGTCATCACTTCCCCAAAAACACCACTGCCTTGGATTAATTACCTAGGCTGTGAAGATTTCTTTTCATTAGTTTCAAACACATGCGGCGGCTACAGCTTTTATAAAGATGCAAAGCTGTTACGTCTTACCAGATACCGTTACAACAATGTTCCCGGAGACAGCAACGGACATTACTACTATATTAAAGAAGGAAATACCATCTGGAATCCGGGCTGGATGCCAACCAAGACTGATCTGGATTCCTATGAATGTCATCACGGTATCGGTTATTCCATTTTTAAAGGAAGCAAAAATGATCTTGCTGCAGAACTGACAGACTTCGTTCCAATTGGAAGCACCTGCGAGATCAATAAGCTGACCATGACCAACCACAGTAAAGAAGAAAAACATTTTTCCATTTTTTCCTATGTAGAGTTCTGTCTCTGGAATGCAATGGACGATATGACAAACTTCCAGCGTAACTACTCCACCGGAGAGGTTGAGATCCATGGTTCCGCCATCTATCATAAAACCGAGTACCGGGAAAGAAGAAACCATTACGCTGTTTACGCCGTCAATGCTCCGATTGCCGGATTTGATACAAGTCGTGATGCATTTCTTGGTGCATATGGTGAAAATTCGGCTCCTGAAGTTGTCGTATCCGGCTCCTGCAAAAATTCTGTTGCAAGCGGCTGGGCTCCGGTCGGCAGCCATCAGTTAGATGTAACCCTTGCCCCGGGCGAATCCAGAACTTATGTGTTTGTTCTCGGTTATGTGGAAAATCCGGCATCAGAAAAATGGGTTGGCAGACCGGAAGATGGTATCATCAACCGCACTCCTGCTGAAAAATTATTAGAAAAATTCAACTCAACAGAAAAAGCAGACCATGCACTTGCCGATCTGAAAGCTTACTGGGAAAAACTACTCAGCCATTTTACTGTTTCTTCCAAAGAGGAAAAGCTTGACCGCATGGTAAACATCTGGCACCAGTATCAGTGTATGGTAACCTTTAATATGAGCCGTTCTGCTTCCTATTACGAATCCGGCATCGGACGTGGAATGGGATTCCGTGATTCCTGTCAGGATCTTTTGGGCTTTGTTCATCTGATACCAGACCGCGCACGTCAGAGAATTTTAGACATTGCTTCCACACAGTTTGAAGATGGAAGCGCTTATCATCAGTACCAGCCACTCACCAAAAAAGGAAACTCGGACATTGGAAGCGGTTTTAACGATGATCCACTGTGGCTTATTGCCGGAACTGCCGCCTATATCAAAGAAACCGGCGACTACTCCATTCTGGATGAGCGCACACCTTATGATAATGATGATTCCAAAGCAACGGATCTTATGGAACACTTACGCAGATCCTTCCACTATACCATGGAACACCGTGGTCCACACAAACTTCCGCTGATCGGACGTGCTGACTGGAATGACTGTCTGAACTTAAACTGCTTCTCTACAGAGCCAGGCGAATCGTTCCAGACCTTTGGTCCATCGGAAGGGCCTAATGCAGAATCTGTTTTTATTGCCGGAATGTTTGTACGCTATGGAAAAGATTACGTGGAAATCTGCAGACACCGTGGCATGGCTGAGGAGGCTGCTCTTGCAGAAGAAGCCATTGCAGATATGGAGAAAACAGTTTTGGATGCCGGCTGGGACGGAGAGTGGTTCCTGCGTGCATATGATCATTATAAAAACAAAATCGGATCCAAAGAATGCGAGGATGGCAAGATTTACATTGAGCCACAGGGTTTCTGTGTCATGGCAGAGATTGGCTTAAAAGAAGGCAACTGCTTAAAAGCAATGGAATCTGTTGAAAAATATCTGGATACCAAATACGGTATTGTATTATTGCAGCCACCTTATCACAGATATCATGTTGAGCTCGGTGAAATCTCTTCTTATCCACCAGGATACAAAGAGAATGCCGGTATTTTCTGTCACAACAACCCATGGATCTCCATTGCAGAAACTGTTGTTGGCCGTGGAAACCGTGCATGGCAGGTCTACACAAGAACCTGTCCGGCATATATCGAAGATATCAGTGAAATTCATCGCACAGAGCCATATGTATACTCCCAGATGATTGCCGGTAAAGACGCTCCAAACTTCGGAGAGGCAAAAAATAGCTGGCTGACCGGTACTGCTGCATGGACATTCTTAAATGCTTCCCAGTATATCCTCGGTATCCGCCCTGATTATGATGGTTTGATCGTAGATCCTTGTATTCCTTCCTTTATGGACGGCTTCACCGCAAAACGTGATTTCCGTGGCACGACTTACCACATTGAGGTTGAAAACCCGGATCATGTAGAAAAAGGTGTTGTTTCCGTTACCGTGGATGGCAATGTAATTGAGGGCAATCTCATTCCTGTGGATGCTGGCAAAAAAGAGGTTCACGTTAAGGTTATTATGGGATAACTAGAACAAGTCAATATTATTGGCTATTATAACGAAAAATCGTACAGACAAAATATGATATTCCTGTTCGCAAAGCTCACAAAGGAAATCATATTTGTCAGTACGATTTTTCGTTTATTTACACTATGAATGACTTGTGCATAGACACTGAGATATGCCCTGCTTATGTTCTAAATATAGCCGCAAAATCTGCCAAATTACGTTGTTGGCTCCGGTTTTCAATATCTTTGCAAAACAAATTCAGTTCTAACATACCTTATTCCTGCTTGTAACATAGATATGTCCAATCCCAAATATTACTGCAAATATAATCAAAAAATAATGTAACATTGTTATACCACTTAATAAGAAGATGCCAGTCGGTATAACAGCCAATGCCATTTGCTCCCGGTAAGTCTGTTTATTAAAGTAAAGCATCCAGATAATCCAATATGAGAGCATTAGCACTGTATTTCCAACAAGATAAATAATAAACGCATTTATGGAAGGAAATCCAGATTCAACTATGCCAATATTGAATATCATAAGAAACATACATCCATAACGTCCTATCTGTTCCAGAATATTCATAAATTTATTGGTACATTTATTTTTCTGATTCTTCACCCGGACTGCATATATAATATTCGGAATTAAAAGAAGAATCACTAAAACAAGCCCAAACGTATTAAGCCAGTTCATTCCAAGTTTTCCTGCTACAAAAACAGATGTTGGACCGTCTGCTCCACCAATTATAGATATATTATCTGACATTATTGCATCTCCCATAAAATAAATCAAAATTTAACAACTGACAAACAATGTTTTTAGCTATACTAGTTTCAAACCGATTTTATCATACCGGCAATATTGCTTTTTCAAGAAGTCCCTTATAAATCTTCTCAACATCATAATCCGGCGTATACTGGTCAAGCATCTCATAGATCTGTCTCATCAAATTTATCGGTTCTTCCAGCATATCTGCTGTTTCTTCTGCACTACAGCCTTTTTTATACTTCTTGATAATAAGCTCAATTTTGGCTTCCATTTTTCCTTCTATTTTTCCTTCGCGTTTTCCAGCATTTCTGCCTTTCAATTCTGATTCACGCAAATCATCCGCAAATAATTCCCGTAATGCTTGACACATTCGCCTTTCCTCCTTTAATTCTTTCCAGTTGGCACGCATAATTGTATCTGCAAGTGCCTGATATAATTTTGATTCTTTTTTCTTTCCATACTGTTCGATAAAATTCCGGATTTCACCACCTGATTTCAAATCATTGCGGAGATTGTTCAGCCAATAGTTATTTTCTTTTGATAGTTTTGGAATGATGATTAGCTGTATTGGAATCGAATCTCCAATCAGATAGTAAATACCGTTTTCTATATTTTTTATTGACATTTTTTTGTCATATTCCAGCCTTTGCAGCATTTTCACCGGATAATGGTAACATACAAATGTAATGGTCAGTTCCGTTGCTGGTATCTGATCTACGTCACCTGTTTCGGATTTATAGAGACAGGCATATCCATATGTTTTGTAAAAATCATCAATATTCAGTTTGTCATCCGGTGATTTGTACTCAATAATATTATACTGCCGAAAGATTCTTCCGATATTCTTTTTGATTTTTACATCCTTCTCATTCTTTACCAACACATCAATCTGCATTGGTTTCTTTGAAAGCAAATGTTCCGGCTCAAATTCCAGATACTCTGCTTCATCTTCCAGCTCAATCTGCAGCGCCGCATCAAAAGCTGGATGCCATTGGATTTTGTCATCGTTTGTGTTCAATCATTTTCCCCCTTTATGATAGTTGAATTTTCTGTATTTTTCAATGCGTATGTACTATTTTTATCACGAAATGCCCCCAAATACACATCAGTAATACACAATAGAAATCTTTTGCATTGAAAATGTTCATCAAAATGGAATCTCGTGCCGAAACGGCTATGATACTTGAGATATATTCCATCACCAGAAAACTGGTTTTGGATTTGCAAACAGGAACGATAAGAAAAAAGCAGTTATACTTACTAATAGCTGCGTATTGTTTTGTCTGCGACTTTGATGTAGCCATAGTGTAATCTACTCTGTGCAGAATGTCAATTCCAAAATTGCCGTTTCATCTCATAATGCGAATAACCGGAGTTTAGGTTTTAAACTGCCGCTTATAGGTGGTGTTACGGATTTCCTAAGGTTATGTCGTATTGCATGCCAACAAAGTGTATAGAAATATAAAAAATAGAACTGTTTGTTTTC
>ERZ791607.191-NODE-191-length-64735-cov-3.039796_pt1 | contig 64735 bp, 73 predicted proteins | sample MGYA00509964_ERZ791607 | MGnify/ENA primary metagenome ERZ791607 (study PRJEB30046, sample SAMN00791907) | human gut metagenome | study: EMG produced TPA metagenomics assembly of the A metagenome-wide association study of gut microbiota in type 2...
AGTTTTGATGCCATGCATAAGGGCAAATTGCCGCAGTTTAAACGTCATAAGGCTTTCGGACAATATAAAAACAGGACTGCCGGAGAAACTTACTTAGCGTCACCTCTGCGCTGTTCGGTTCATAGATTTCCGGTTGCCCTGTTATTATTGATTTTGGGTATGAAAATACCACCATATCATTTCTGACTGGTGGTAACTTTCAATTTTACATTTCTATCATTTTCCGGATCAGTTCCAAATCAGTCACTTCAAGTGTTACTGTTCCTTCCAACGGATCCATATCTTCAAAGCGAAGTCCTGAGAAGATCAATCTTTCACAAGACTGCTCTCCCTGCACATCTCCGACTGCTTCATATACTTTTCCGGTATTAAATGTATCATCTGACTGATACTCAATATTCTGGCATAAAATAAAGGATGCATAGATTTTCTTTTCACCTTTGCATCTTCTCCCAAGGACAGGTGTCATACTCTGGTGCTCTGTGATCTCTATTTTCCCAGCAAATTGTGCAAGTGGAAATCGTCTGCCAGCTGTGATCACATTCAATGATGCGTTTTGAACATCTAATGTTTTTATAAGTTTCACCATACTATTACCCCTGCTTTTCTTCAAAATGCGGACATTTTACATTTTTTCCATTCCAAATTTCAGATGGAAGATTTTTGGGATAAGCATCACAATATTTTGAAAAATCGTTTCTTGAGCCTCTGTATTTACTGCAGTTCAAACATACGCAAAACAGATTCAGCTTATATCTATCTATTTCATATGGTTTATATTTGCTCATGACAATTACCGCCTTTCAAATCTAGGTTTGACATTATATAGTTCATACAATCTTTCCCAAGCAGCCTCTCCAAGTAATATGATCGCATCTTCTTTTTTCATTCCATGTTTCACTTCATCATAATATTTATCTTGTAATTCATATATAATTTCGTCATATGTATCACTAAATGTCTTGAAATCTGGAAGTTTTTCTACCTGTTCATTATATTCTAACACATATGTACCGTTTTCCCCACAGGTTCTGAAACTTTTGACTTTATAATTTACCAGCAGATACAGATCTTCTGGGGACGGCGGCGTACTCAATGGATGATTATGAGTAACATCTTTTCCTTTCATCATTTTAAGCTGATACTTCGTAAATTCTATAGTATCCTCATTTCCCAACTGGCAATTTACCGCTTTCCCATTGTCAAATATAACTCCAACCTCATGGTCGAACTTGCAGATTTCCGACTCGACCGTATCCACATTTTTACCCTTGAAATCATAATAGTTCGGGTTGCTTTTATTATTGTTTGTGATAATCCCCAACCGGTCTTTCGCTGCATTGTTACCATCTGCAAAAGAGGATTTCCACTCTTCATATGTCATATTGCCCGGTACATAATATGTTTTTCCATCTTCACCACGCGCTGCACGTTCTCCCGGCACTCCAAAATCATCTTCGAAGTATGGGCAGGTACACCCACGGCAGTTCGGATGGAACGGCGGAGCTGTCACACCAATTTCATACTGGCTCATTGGAAAATGTTGCCCGTCCATAGAACCACAAAGGCTGCATGTGAAACCATCCAATGTCTCTAACACCTCAAACTGCTCCACCCCAAGTTCTGCAAAACAATCCTTTTGCGCTGCATTGGAAAAGGCCGCCTGTTCTGTCATTACCAAGCGGCCCGCGTTCTGTTTTGATACATTCATCTTCCGTGCCAGGGCATCAATCGTCTTCTGCGGATCAGCCCCGGTAATTATGTTCTGTACCATGGTGGTGTTCAATTCATTGACCAGCTTCTGTTTGTTTGTCCAGATCCGGTCTGAAAACGTTTGCCCGTCTGCCGCCCAAGGCTTATGGACCACTGTATCAATCAACCGGTCATTCGGAGATGCAAAACTCCATCCGGTTCCAATCCCCTTCTGAATCTCATAGGCAGTATGGAGAAACCCAGATTGATAAACATCACGGATTGTAGAATCAACACTATCAAGCTGATTACCGAACATCACTTCCAATGACTGCTGCATTTGAAACTTCAATGCCTCCAGCCGATTGATGTGTACTTTTGCGGAAGCATTTTCCAGTTCCTTCATCCACTGTCCATTGATAGCATTTTCTTTTCCATACCGTATGTACTGCTCGACATCCCATTTCAGTTCATCCAATTCACTGGAATTTAATAACCGGCGTGCTTCCACAAGAGAAATCTCGTTATTTTTTGCAAAGCGCTGATACCACGCATTGATTTTCGCTTCCATCTGCCGCTGCGCTGCGAGATATTGCTTTTCGATATCTGCATAGCACTGCAGCCCTTGCTGATGCTGGGATTCCTCTATCTTCTTGAAGCGTTTTTTCCAATATACACCGTTTTTCATTCATCCTGCCCCGTATCGCCATCGTTGTTGTCCTGATTGTTATCTGTTTTATTCTGATTCGTAAATGCTCCCGAATACAGATCAGCTTTTTCCTGCGCTTCTTTTTCTTCTTTTTCGATCTGCTTCAATTCTTCATCTGCATCTTCCACAAGCGGATGATTTTTCAGAATCGTCTTTTTACTTACAATTCCTACGGAATCCTTGCAGATCTGCGCCTGCTCCGTATCATTCTTGATACAGGTACGGGTCCATGTCTGGATAATCGTACCACACTGAATGCCAAGCACTTTGCAGATTGCTCGCACCAACCGCGAAAACCCAAGCCGGAACTCTGTCTCCATCAATCCTACTTTCATTTCAAGAAGTGAGTACATGAACTTCAACGCCTCACCCGACTGATTGCCGAAGTTCTCTGGCTGCGGATCAAATCCCTGTCCCTGTTCGAAAATTGCCTTTCTTGTGGCTTCCAGCACACTGTTTCTTGCTTCAATCGGAATCTCAATGTTCAGCGTAGACACCGCACCGCCCTCATCTCCATCTACCTTAATGGTCTTGTACTTTTTTAAATCAGATAGGAATCCATTCAGATCTTCACCGCCATATCCAGACAGTACAAAGATCAGCTCCTGTATATCATCCAGATCATTGATAAAGCCGCTGTAAACCTTGTCATATACGTCTATCAGCGGCTTAATGTTGCGCAAATCATCTGTATGGATATTGTTGTTGTAAAACGGGATGAACGGTACTTCTCCGAAATCATGCCGGTAATCGGCAACCATATCACTGGTGGCTGGATCAACAAACATTTCATAGTATGTCAGCAGATTAAGTGTCTCGCCTGCTCTTCGCCGGAATGCCTGACACTCTTTATCCGTCCAGTATTCATATACCGTATAATTATCCCCAGTTGCATCGTCGATGTCCGGATACACTCGCATGGCTCCGATCAGCCTGCGTTTAAGGCTACGGTCAAACACCGGGATGATCTGCTCAGACGGAACAACTGCCCATTCAAAACCATTATCGCCCTGCCAGTAATGCACCCAGCCGATGGAAGTATTGGCAGCATTCACACACAATTTCATGCAGTTCTTTGCATACTCATCACCCAAGGTTTCCGTGATACGCTTATTGCTCGCCGTACTGCCTACATCGAACAACGGCGGTGCGGTAAACGCATAGGACGCTTTCTGGTTCACGATCAGACCATGAAAGTTCCGGGGAATCCGGTTGTCTGCATTACGCAGTGGATTGTCTGCTTCCTCTTTTTCCTTGTCTTTGGGTTTGTCCCGGAACAGGATGTCCGTCTCATTGCGGTAATAACGTTCTGCTATATCCGCACGCGTCACAAATGCCGCATGGCCGGGTTCATATTTTTTTATCAGTTGTTTCATTGTATCAATATCCATTGTTACCTCACTTCAAAATACCGATGCTTCCCGGCTTGCGAATAATTGTATAGCAGAAATATCGCAGTGCATCCATTGCATGATCGTGCTGTTTCACCGGTTTATCCTCGCCACGCTCCGATGCTTTCTGATCCCATATGTACGATCCAAATTCTTTAATTGTGTTCTGGCACTGATCACTGATTGCGATTTTTCCCTGATTCAACAAGGATGCCACAAATCGGATGCCATCCAGTACGTCATTTTTTGCTTTCTTGATTGCATAACCTCGTTTTTTCAATTCTGCTATGAACGATGCTGCGGACGGGTCAATGATGATCTTTACCGGTTTTATCCCGGCAAGCCATTGTTCCAGATCATCCGCATACTCGCTATCCGTTTTCTGCCTTTCTTCATCACGGCCGGAATAATAATACTCGCGACAGCATACCCATCGCCCGGAGCGCTCTTTACACCACAACAGGAATACAGTTGCATTCTGCGTACCATAGTCACACGACACATAATAGTTCGCATTGACCAGATTATTCAGACTGGAAAGCACATGCTTGGCAGTGTCGAACATATCGTAAATAATGCCCTCTGCCATCGCCCATAGCCCAAGGATGTACCGGCGGTAGAACACGCCTGTGTACATGCTGCGGTATCGCGCCTTGATTTTCTCCGACAGACTCAAGTTATCATCCATCGTGAAATGCAGATACAACAGATGCTTTTCTTCTCTCTTATCAATCCATTCTGTCTTAAACCAGTGATATGGTCCATCCGGATTGCAGTTGAACCAGTACTTAGAACCATCAACAGAACATCGTCCGGTTGCCTGGTTCACAAAACTTTCCGGCATCAGTGCAACTTCATCAAAAAAGACCCCAGCCAAGGTAATACCCTGAATGAGATCCTGTGATCTTTCATCCTTGCCGCCAAATATATAGAAATAGTTGGTCACATCTCCTTTTGTGATAATAACCAAATTATCAGCCCGATGATCTGCAACGGTATAACCGCGGCTATGGAGCATCATCTTTAATCCAGACAGTACATTTCTTCGAAAAGAACCGATTGTTTTTCCACACATGGCAAAATTCTCGCCATTAAATGAGCTCATCGCCCACATAACAAACGAAAGTGACATGCTCACTGTCTTTCCGGACCGGATAGCACCATCGGCGATAATGCCATCCTTATCTTTAACCGGAGAATCCTCGCACCACCAGTTCAATACTTTGCGCTGCTTCTTTGAAAATGGCTTGAACTTGAAAATCCGCTTAATCTTACTGATTCTCTTCATCGCCCCAGTCCTCCGCAGCCGTGCCGTTCAGAGCATCAAGGAACCCATCGTCTGCAATCTCCTCGCCATCGTCTGTCTGTACCTTGGCTTTCAGTAATGCAATCTCTGCTTTCTGCTTCTCGGTGGCAAGATCCATGTGATCTGTAAGCCACTGTAAGGCTTTCATCCGGTCAGCAAGTTTTACCTTTACGCCGTCCTTACCCTTGGATACTTCGGAAATGATCGTTCCGTCCACGTCCGCATCATTCTTGATATTGACATGGCTTACTGTGATGGTCTTTCGCTCTCCTGTGTCCAGGATCACATCCACATCCTCATTTCCAAACTCTACAAAGTCAGTCACATCTGCAAAAGCAATGTCCATGTACTTCTGGAATACATCGGATTCACTTAGGAACTCTCTGTTGAGACGGTCCTGTTTCAACCTATGGATTTCCTGTTTTACTCCATCTTTCTCCAACAAACGATAGCCTATGGATGCTGCAGTCGCATAATCAACACCGTACGCTTTCTGGTATGCCTTGGTAGCATTGAAACATCGGATGTAATGTATGCAAAAAAGCTGTTGCTTATCGGTCAATTCGGTATTCTGTATTACCTGCTTGACTTCATCAGCTACAGCCTTGTCCGTAACGTTCTTTTTGCTTTCCGAACGTTCGCTTTTCTTTTCCGAACGCTCGTTTTGTTGCTCGCTATCCCAATGGTATGTACTTTTCCATCTCCGAACTGTCCCGGCAGGAACCTCTAGTTGACTTGCAATCTCAACCAGCTTCATTCCACCCTTATACAGTTCTCGGGCTTTTTCTGCCTTTTGGTTCGGACTCCTTGCCAATAGTATCACCTGCCTGTTTCTTTTATAGGGAGAAGTGGGACATCCCTGTGTTTCATGATGCCCCAGTAGTCAAAAGACGAAAAAAGCGCAAGGGAAATCATTTCCTCTTACGCTCTTTCACGCTACAATCATACCACAGATAAGTGTATCATTGTGTATCATCTTTCATTTTTTTGATCAAAATCTCATAATATCCACCTGTCGGATTGAAATGTTTCAATGCCCTGGCATGAATTCGGTGAACCTGCGCCCACTGATATCCAAGCTTTACACAGATTTCTTCCCAACTTTGTCTCCGAAGGTATCTGTATGTCAATACTGCCTTTTCTGTCTCATCCTCTAAACGCTCAATATCTGCGAATATATCTGCATATAGATCTATGCGCTCATACCGTGCTTTAATAAGTTTCCTCTCCAACTCGTCCAGCTTTGCAGCATAGTCAGAGAGATCTTTCTGATCATGGGCATGTGGCATATCATCCATGACAAGTGCCGGTGCCATCTTATCTGCTCTTAACTGCTCAATTTCTTCCTCTATCCGGCGCGCGGCGCTGACCGCTGGTGTATATGATCGCAGATACTCCTTTTTCAGTTCGTTTTCTTTTTCCACGCTTCTCCCTCCCTGTTCAATTACTGTTCTATAGTAATTTTACCATTGGCATTCAGTGGATTTGTACCAATTTAGGGCATAAAAAAGAGAGGTCTCACTAAAGATAACCTCTCTTTCCAATATCTTATCATATCATCGAATTTTCTTTATGTAAAATCGCTTATTTAATTCAAACATCTTTACAACATTATTGTTGGCTAATCGCATCTTCTCCCTGTTAATTTCATAATCGTTCATCCTCATTTCATACCACTTTTCCGGACTAACGATTATTCCTGTGACATCATATTTTATCTGTGTGGCTAACAGTATATACATAGCAATTAATTCATACAAATTCCTATCAGCGACATTATCGCCAAAAAACATATTATCCTTTTGTATCTTGGAAATAAGCGCTATTGCATTTTCAGATCCATATGCATACACTTCATTCATAAAACCATCGAATTCTTTTGCTAATTCTTCGTTTTGACCCCCTGTTTCAATAATTGTTCCCAACAATTCTAATATACGCATTGGCATTGTTGCCATTTTATTCAAAGCGATTTCGTTCCTTTGCTTTAAGATCTCATTCTTAAAATCTCTTTTTACAGATCTATTAGTTGCAATGAATCCAATAATAGAAATCAAAGCGGGAATCATAGCTGATATTAATGCGGCTTTTATGGTATCACTCATTTCGTAAGAATTTTTCACAATTGGTATGAGAATATTCATTTAATTCACCTCTACTCATTTTAAAATATCGTCCACTTCTGGACCACCCTCTCTATGCAATCATACATTATAATTATAGCATTTTAGTCATACAATATAAAGCATTTCTACCACACCATCCTCAACTGCCCATTCTTCTCTTCCACGATCCGCCCCATCCGCTTCTCCATAATCTTTCTCACAATCCGCCGTCTCCGGTAGAAGCAATTCCTGCTGATCGGGAGAATACCGTGGTGTGCTTCCAACATATCATAGCTTGTCCCGATCACAATGGATTCTGTCAGATATTCCGCGATGAAGCTGTCTACCTGGTTGCAGATCTCGAATACTTCCTTTTCGTCCACTGGCATTCCCCCTTTCTATTTTTGCGCAAAAAAAACCAACCATCGTATTTGACGGTTGGTATAGTAATTACATATGCCTTTTATTTCCTTTTATTTTCTTTTGTTTTTTTCTATTATATCTATCAATTATATCGCATGAAAGTTTTTTTACATTTTCAATATCATCAACTTCATCAATCACTTTCGCATCAAGTAGCGTATCGATATACCAATCTAGAAGTTGTGGCGCGCATTTTTTACATATTCCAGCGTGAATTTGTTGTGACGCCCACATTCCACCTTCTTTAATTTTCTCTCCACACATCAAACAAACGGAAGCTTCATCTTTGTATTTTGGCGGAATGCCTGGTTCCTCGGTTAAAATTTCACTCAAAAAAGCCATTCAAATTTTCTCCTCTCTGGTAAGCAAGCAATATAAATTATAATAAGTCCACTCTGTATTTTGAAATGCGCAACACACTATACGCATTGTGAATGAATTCAATTTGATACAACAACTCCATTTTTTCAAACAAACTAACAACGTCATCCTTGCTCAGCTTTGTTGTATGTTGGCTTATTACTTTTTGAACTCCCGCACCAACTTGAACAGTAATATTAAACCTTTCCCATCCATCCTTTGAATAACATATTATCTCATCCTCGTCCTCATCAGTACCCCAGTCAGAAATCTTTCTAGTGTGCAGTGTTCTTGATGTAAAAGGAATAGTTGTTTTATTTGCAAGTGAATATTCATCGATCTTATACTTGTCAAAATTTTCTTCACATTCTTTTGTTGCTGATTCAACTATTTTTTTAACAGCATCCTTTGTCATTATGAAATTCCCCCAATCTTTTGTGATAAAGGAATTATACTACATCAATCGTCAATATTCAATTATCAATGTTCAAATTTTTCGACAAATCTATCGTCGCACCATCATGGCGTATTCCAAGCGAATCATTTTCGCTACATCCGCATATACTAAATAGCAGGAGGTTCTATATGCTCGCTTGGATTTGTTATCTAATACTAAAATTTGCAGACTAGACAAACCGTAACTGTCCGGTCTGTTCTGCTTTAATCTTCATATTTGGTGTACGCTCTGCCTTACACAGTTCCGGCAAGTTCGCCTTAACCAATGCTGCAGGTATCGGCGGGCAAACTGCGTTACCGCATCTGCGTACCTGTTCACTTCTCGGATATGTCTTTCCAATGTAGTCATGGTCGATTATGTAATCCTCCGGAAATCCCTGACACCCATATAACTCCCTTGGTTCCAACATCCGCAGTCCGATGTCTACAATCTGATAATCCACACCCTCGATTGTCACAAGCCCGAATCTGTCACGCGCGGTTACCGTATCAAGAGGATCCTTGACATCCTGTCCTGTTCCCTGACTATAGTACTTAATCAGAAATGCTCTAACCTCTCCAAAATGCCCGGCTGATGTTGTGATTGTGTGTAACGGCTCTCTCTCGTCTTGTCCTATTCCCGATTTATAGAACTTGCTCAAAAATGATGTAACCAATCCGTATCGGTTCGAACCATCCACGGTCATAATCGGATCTTTAATTGTCTGTCCTCTGACTTCTCCCTGCGCCGTCTCGGAATGATGTTGAATCAGGGTTGGACTGATAAGGCAATGTTCATTCTTGCTCACAATCGTTGTAAGCGGTTCCCGTACATCCTTACTCCGGTCTTTTGTAAAACCGGTCTGACCAATCTGAACCATGTACGGTTCTACAATTCCATATCCGTGTTTTCCTGTAATGGTTGGCATTGGTTCACGGATATCGTTCGGTCTACGCTCACCACCATGATTACACTGAATGATAAAAGGCTCTGGATTATCCAACACAAATTTCTTCAACCCTCTCGCAATTCTATCCATCGTCTTTTGTGCCAATGGGCGTACCGCCCGGATCCCGTACTTTTCCTTGATCTCCTCGGATGTATCAAAGATACTCGGACAGGGCAAGGAAAAATCCAACTGTGTGTATGCTCCAACATACGGTTTGAGAAGTCCTGCTTTGACAGCTTCACTGTCTGCCGGTGCGTGTGTTGGCTCTGGCCAGACAATTGACCTGCTGTCGCACCGCGCGATCATAAAGAATCTCTTGCGCATAGTCGGTGCGCCGTAATCCGCTGCTACCAACTCTTTAAACTGTACCTCGTAGCCTAAATTGGTAAGTTGTTGCACGAACTTTGTAAAGGTCTTTCCCTGCTTGCTCTTAATTGGGTGATGCTTCCGGTTTAACGGTCCCCATGTCTTAAATTCTTCCACATTCTCAAGCATGATTACTCTTGGTCTTACAAGTCCAGCCCAGCGTAATGCTACCCATGCAAGACCACGGATATTCTTATCCTTTGGCTTTCCTCCTTTCGCCTTTGAAAAGTGCTTGCAGTCCGGCGAGAACCAGGCAAGTCCGACAGGATGCCCATTGCATGCCTTGACCGGATCAACCACCCACACATTTTCACAGTAATGCTTTGTGTTCGGATGGTTCGCTCTATGCATTTTTATAGCTTCCGGATCATGGTTGATCGCAATATCCACGCTATATCCGGTTGCAAGTTCTATCCCGGTGGAAGCTCCTCCGCCCCCTGCGAAATTATCTACTATCAATTCTCCGTTTATCACCAATCTACACCTCGCTCTCACTTCTCAAATACTTCATATATCCCATTGACTGATTCAGCACATACACCGACACCGCATTTGTGATTCTGCCTACCACTTCTGCATCATCCTTGTACATCTTGTAAGCATCTCTTACAACTTCGCCTATCTGCGCATACTGTGCTTGTCCTTGGCTGTTAATCCATGCAGTGAGATCCTTTACTTGTCCGCTTTTTATCTTGGATTTTAGATAGTCCGTTAGTTCAATCTGACCGTCACACTCATAATTGCCTAAATTTTTCATTTTCTCAAAGGAACCCGATATATCGTTGCCCCGGCCGGAGGTTCGGCTCCTTTCTATAGTTGTAGATTTATTTTTACTGTTGTATAATAATAGCAAGCTTTAATTTATAGGAGGTAATTATGTCTAGCTTTCAATGTCCGTTTTGCTCATCTTCTATGGCAATCTCTGATGATACATTATGTAAACGAAATGTAAGTTTCGAGTCCTCGGACGGATATGAGTATTCACCCGGTGGGGCGGAAAACACTTATTCAAACATAGAACTTAGTTTTTATAAATGTCCTAATTGCAATCGATATACTGTTTTTGCGAAAGGAGTGGGACCATCCGTTAAAGATATCAACACTATTCTTAAGCCCCAATCACTGGCAAAACAATTTCCAGATTACATACCAGAAGCAATTCGTCAAGATTATGAAGAGGCATGTGCCATCGTCAATTTAAGTCCAAAGGCATCTGCGACATTGTCGCGACGTTGTCTCCAAGGAATGATTCGTGACTTTTGGGGTATAAAAGAAACCAATCTTTCAAAAGCTATTGGAGAACTTGAAGATAAAATACCAGCCACACAATGGCGTGTAATTGACGGTGTTCGTCGCATTGGTAATATCGGTGCCCACATGGAAAAGGATATTAACTTAATTGTTGATATAGATCCAGATGAGGCGCAAAAGCTTATCCAACTTATAGAGCATCTTCTTGAACAATGGTATATCAGCCGTCATGAACAAGAGCTTCTCTATGCTGATATAATAGGCATTGATGAAACCAAACAATCAGCACGTAAGAAAACGGAGTAGGAAACTACTCTGTTTCTTTTGTGCACGGATCATTCTCAGCCAATAGCACTCCTTCAAAACTCCAATATTGTTTTACCTCTCTGCACTTATCCTTCTCGTTTAATCCACTTCCCCTAAGTGATTTTGTCTCAATCACCTGAATAACTCTTGCGCCATCAGTTCCTCTTGGTCTTGCACCTGTTTCCATATTTGTAATCTCCTTCCTTTACATAAAATCTTCTAGGCTCATCTGTCCCTTGCAATTACCACCGATGGTTGTCGGATCCCATCCGACACCGATATAGTCCAGCACTTTCGCCCATCCATAATCATTCCCGTCCTTGTCCTTACACATGTGGAACATCAGATAATCCCACTCTTTCGGGTTACTCTCATACAACAGATCAAACCGATGCGGTCGTTTCTCCATGTGGATTCCGAAACCGCACATACTGCATCCGGTACGCTGCGCTTTTGTTGTATACAATGTACCATCTGGCTTTTTCTCAATCGTACCGTAAATCTCCGGTATCAAAGATTCCGGCATCTGAAAATCTTCTGTTATTATCCCATCCTTGATTCCAGCAGCACGATACTTCTCTTTTAATCCGTTCTTCCAGAGATCATCCATCTCCAAGGCAAGTGTAAGAATGTCCTGCCGGTGGAATATTGCAAATGGTGCTGATCTGATCGTGGATGCCCCGAAGTAGTTGCAACCATTCATCCGTAGGCTCTTGGCACGTCTGCCACCCTCGGATGCCATCAGTCCCAAATATGGCACACTGTTATGTTCCTTTCCCCAGTCATCACAATTCTTTTCCTTAAGGTAATAGCAACATTTCGCTGATACCAGAAAATCCGGCTTTTGAAAGTCACATCCTTCGGTTTCATTTTCGTATCCACCGAACAGCTTTAACCACCGCTGATTAAGCTGCATCTTCGAATTCTTCTGCCAGCCGCCGTATTCCCCGGTCTCTCCCGTTATGATCGCGTGTCTGACTGTCTTATTCTTTTCCGTTGGATTCTGCAGCAACTCGATTTTCCCGGCGATTTCCTTAGATATGACCGGAAAGCCGAATTCCTGTATAACTTTTGGTTTCGTCCATCTGGTCCCATCATCCCGCATGAGTGGCGGCACATTTATAATTCCGATTGCTTTATGCACCCTCTGGATGCTTCGATCTTCCAAAGTTGATGCGGATACTCCCGGAACATCAATCCTGCAGACCTCATGGAGAAATATGTATAAAATGATACTATCCAGACCTCCAACGGATACATGGCAGTTCAATTCTCTACGATCACATTCTGATCTGAACTCTTCCGCTCTGATCTGTGCATATTTTCTTTTAAAACTGTAATCCTGCTTTTCTTTTTGCATGAATGAAGCAATCTTCTCATAAGCTCCAAGTCGCTTCATCCTATCTTGTACTGATTCCATTTGTTTTTGGAGTAAAGAGCTCTTTAACGCTGGCCAGCAAACCTCTTACTCCTTTCGACTTATTTTTTCTTTTTCCTTTTCTGCTTAAACTTAAAAACATCATTTTTCTGACGGCTTACCATGCTACGATAGCCGTTCATTTTACTGGCTCTGCTTTTTCCCATCTATTCCACCGCCTTCCACGATTTTAATTGCGTCTGTAAGTTCCACTACTGGCATTGTTCCAAGTCTTTCCGCTTCGTCTGCATTACTGTATGCTTCCAACTGCTCTACAACCTTGTCCACATCGTATGCAACCTGCTGTTCTCTAATCATTCTACGGACATTCGAGTTCATCAATTCGTTCACCCTCCTGTTCCATGCTTTAGTCTCTATTCTCTCTGCGGCACTATAAGACCCCGCCCATGTACCACCGCTTCTTCCGTAACAACCATTGCAGATAACTTGCGCCCAAAACCCTTTATTTTCTCCAGGTATGCGTTCGTAATTCAAACTTGCTTTTCCACCACAAAATGGGCATGGTTTAAGTTCTTCGCTCATTCTCCATTCTCCTTTCTTTTGCCCTTCAAAAAAATGTGTACGGCTAGTGCCACATAACCCAAAATAATCAAGATTCCTATAAATTCACTTGGAAGGATTTGCATATAGTCGCACATAAAAACAAGCATCATGTAATTCATGTATACGAGATATGTCATCCTACACCTCCAACAATTCCGGATGTTCAATCGCATTTCCAAGCACTTTACATTCCCCGCCAAGGACTTCCCAGCTTTCAGCAGATAATCTGTTTGTCACTTGGAAAGACAATGTTTCTTCATCCCACAAAACTTCACCGGCACAATCTGCTTCTGCATATCCGCTTTCTGTGCTATATGTGTCAAGATAAACAATTACATCGTGTTCAAATATCAATTTCTCATCTCGATCTGTCCGTCCAGTGCACCGGCAGATAGTAGATGCATCTACAACACAACGACAGAAGAAACCCAAACTATCCTTTGCGTAGAAATAATAACTTTCGTTGCCCTTTTTCATGCAAAATGGGTATGACAGATATCCTTCCACCCATTCACCATTGTCGATCCGCTTGCCACGGAATAAGTATCTATCTTCCATCATTTTTCCTTTCGTTCATCTTTTTCAGTTCTTCGCTGATATCTTTTAGGTCGCAATCAATATTAACCAGCCGACCCCATATAAATAAGGTTGATAATGCAAGCAAAACTCCCATTTCTACACATCCTCACTTTCTTTATACGGCTCCGGCATTGGCATCCATGCAATTACATCCTCGATCCAATCATGTCCGCTATCCAATGCGAATCCATCATCCACGATGCAAGTATCAGCCCACACATACTTTCCGTCTGTCACAATAATTTCCTGATCGTCATCCGGCATCTTACAATCAAGATAATATACAATGTCTTCAGAAAAACATCCTTCTTCTCGTTCTTCCTCTGTTATTACATGATATTTAACCGGAATCCACCCAGCATCGTTCTGTGGCATCAGAATCGACTTTACCCAGCCGACCACATCAATTTTCCGTTTCCGGCAATACTCCATCATGCTTTCGCTTGTAACATCTTCGTTATCATCGTCCTGCCACGCGACATGCTTGTTTACTGTTTTGGTGTAATAGTTCGTGATCTGCTTAAATGTCAGATCAAATTTGTCATACAGTGCAAGGGCAAATATAAATCCCATATGGTTCGCAATATTATCCCCAAGGCGTGCCTTTGCAAGTTCCCTTCTGTATACGCTCATCGGTATCAGTTGCTCCCTTTGTGTTACTCCGTGCATTACTTCTCCTCTCTGTGCCGCCCTTTAACGCATGTGTTCCAAAATATACAGCCTGGATCGCAAACCTTCGTCTTGTCACCATAGCTACACATCCGTCCACTGCCATAGTAAGTAGGCTCTGCCTTAAATTTCTTGTACGCTTTCGGGTCCCGGTGCTCCGGCTTAGAATCCTCATAGCCCTGGATCTGCCCGATCAGCTTTATATTTTCTCGCTCTAGGCGCTTTTCTTTGCTTGTTCTCTGTATTTCTCTCACCTCTCTGGGTGGTGGGGCGATTGCCGCCCCGATGTTGGCAAGTTAAGATCATGGCCTGTGATAACTATAATTCCGCACTTGCAATGGTTTCTTTTGCTTTCGCTGGTGTTTCAACCGTCCATCAGCTTCCGGATCATGTCCTCCTGATGCAGCTCTGCGATATGATCCCGCACGCTTTCTTCCGGGAATGCGATCTGGTAGGTTCGCTCCTTGATCCGGTTCGTGATGCGGTCATCATACTGCAGCGTTTCCAGAGATTCATTACTTGTGAAAATCGTCACTTTCCGGTTTATATAACGCTCATTGATGATCTGGTACAGCTTGTCATTGATCCAGTCTGCCGGCCGTTCCACTCCGAAATCATCAATGACCAGGATATCTGTGGTGCAGAGTGCATCCAGCAAACGGCTCTCACTGTATTCCGCGTCCCGCCGCCATGTATTCTTGATTTCCTGCAGGATGGTCAGTGATACCGCAAATTTGACTGCGTAGCTTTTCATCAGCTCGTTTGCAATCCCTGCCGCAATCCTTGTTTTCCCACTGCCCTTTGTCCGGGACCAGATAAACAGTCCCATCCCCTGCTCCCTCTGGTTCTCAAAATCCCCGAGGTACGCTTTTATGATCCGGCAGGCATCCGACACTTTCTTCCTGCTGTCCCGCTCCCGGTACACATCCATCCGAAATGTTTTCAGTTCCATTCCCCTGAATGCTTCCGGGATATCCGCAAACCGCAGCCGCCGCAACATGATCGCACGCTCCCGGCACTTACACGGCACGGCTGTTTCAATACCGTCCTTTTCGGTCAGAATCCATTCGCTGCCCTTGCAGACTGGGCACACATCAGAACCCTTCGAAACATCCGGAACATCCGCGTTCTTCAAGCAGTTCGTTGAGCGATTTTTCACGCGCTCCAGTATTTCGTTGATCATGTTTTTCATCTGCTGGTCCATCATCCACTCCTTCCAGGTATTGCATAAACAGGTTTTCTTTCAAAAAGTTCTCCGGGTTCTTGATGTACCGGGCTGGTGTCTTTTTCCGCTGGCAGGCAATAGCATAATTCTCTGCCGCTGCAATCAGGCCAGCTTCCGACACTCCGGCATCAACCGCATTGCAGTATTCCGTCTCTGCCAGATAACCAATGCAGGTTTTCGGATAGGCTGCGGCAAAATCTGCAAACCGTTCCACGGGGGATATAGGGGGTGTGTTTCTTTCCTTCTTCCCTTCTTTCTTTTCTTCTATTGTTGTCGTTTGAATGTCGTTAGAATGTCGGTTGCCTGTCGGTTGCCTGTCATTTTGCTTGTCGGTTGTCTGGTACAAATCGTACTTAACCACTGTAAATACAGTAAATTTATTTGTCGTTTTGCTTGTCACTTCGCCTGTCTTTTTCAGATGTGAAATTGCGGTGCGGATTTCGCGCTCCGTAAGCCCTGTTTCGCCCGACAGCTTCCCGATGGATGAGACAAACGATCCACGTGGAACCGTTGTCCCTTTGAAATTTCCATCCTTCCAGTTGGCTTTCAGAAGCATATGGATAAACAGCCGGGTTGTATTGATATCTGTGTACCATTCCCATTCCAGTAGCCCGCGGCTCAGCTTTATGTAGTTGCCATCCAATCACTCCACCTCCCGAATCAGGACTTCTCGCCACCTTTCAAATGTCATTTTCATTCCGCCTTCACAACAATTCCATACACCTTATACATCTGCCGGAACCGGATCACTCCCATCTGGTGAGCAATCGTATGGTGCTCCCTGCACAGGCAGATCTTCTTATAACCCGAATCATCCACCTTCCGGCGGTTATTTCCCATACCGATTGCATCTTCATGATGGATTTCCCCATCCTTGCCGCAGATGGCACACTTTTTATGCATTAGGCAGTAATACAGATACCGCCCGATATCATCCGTCCGGTCAATCGCATTGTCTGAAAGTGGGATTCCCCACTCTAAAGCAAATTCCAAGATCGTATTGATAAACTCCCGCGCGGTATCCATCGAACAGTTAGAAAGGCTGAAATAAGCATCTCCTGTACGGATCATATGCTCATACTTCATCCGTTCCTTCATTTCTTCCGGTGGATAGCCTGTCCAGTCTGCAATATCCCGGATCGTTGCATATGCTTTCTTCCTCTGCTCCGCAGAGATATGCCGCCCATCATCAAAGCGGATCTCTGCATTCTTGATCTTCTTTCTCTGGAGCAGACCACCAAGTTTCATTCCCGGAACGGAAACAACAAGATCTGTTCCATCACTGTTTTCCCGGTACTGCTTCACATCTACCATCGTATACATCAGTCATCACCATACTTCGATTTCAGACTGTTCAGCATTGTACCAACATCTTCTGCTGATAAACTGTCCCAAGTCTTTCCGTTGCTCGTGATCCAGTATTCAAGATTCACCTTATGTTTGATGCACAGGTCTTTCAGTATCTTAATATTTGCCGGGCTCGGCTTCTCCTCATTACGAGGAATGATGTTGTTAAAAGGCTGCATTTCTTCTTTGAGCCACAGGTTAAATCCAAGCCCCGTATGAATTGCCACACACTTTACAAAGGACCGGCACATACTGTTCCATACCCTCTGCTGGCTCATGGAATTATCCTTGACCGGATTGGAGCCATTCATCACCGGCGACTGCATTTCATACTCATTTTCATCAATTACAACTTTAATTCGTGTCTCATAACATCGATTTGTATTTCCTTTACTATCTGTGAAATCTTTTGAAACCATGCGCAAAGAACTTCCCGTTCCCTCATCCGAAATCGGCACCCAGTAAACTTTCTTTGCACCATTCCCATGCAGCAGATCAATACATTTCGCCCAATTGAGATACGTCATTCCATCCCGTTCCTGGCAATATGGAGTTACGTCAATTTTGCGCATTTCTTCCCACGATTTAAGTGCCATACATCATATCCTCCAACTTCATTTCCATCTGTCCATCCCTGCCACTTCTATATGCTGCAAGGATGTTTTTATTGTTCTCCTTTTTCTTTTCCAGGCAGTCACATGATTCACCCGGATCAAGATGTGCCCCACAATAGGGGCAGGGTCTGTAATACATCACACCACCTTCCGGAAGCATGAAACCATACAATCTTCACAGTAGATTTCTCCGCCAACGTCATAACAATAATCATCCTGAATATGATCCCCACAGCAGACGCACACCGGCCGTTGTTCCAGCAATTTGTCCTGCTCATCCTCATGCATCCGGAAGAAATCATAATTATCCGGGATCGTTTCCATTGTCGGCTCCTTCCTGCAGCAGATCATAAATTGCCTTTGCTTCACCTTTTTGCAGCAGGTCATAGATCCAGTCCGCTGTCTCATCATCCTGTCCGTCTATCAGTGCCGCATAGATCTGCTCCATCGGCTCGTCCATAAGCGGACACGCTGCTTCAGTGTAAATAAATGATCCTGCATTGTTCAGAATCTTTTCTGCGTCCTTGCAGTGCAAATACGCACTTACAAGGGATTCAATTTGACTTAAATTCATATTTTCCACTTGCACATCCGGCATTTATCCTCTAAAATAAAAGAGAATTATTGATCTACGCCACTTGCGTAGATGATTTTTGGAGATGGAATCATTGCTTTGGTCGGCTGTCTGATTCCATCTTTTTTATTTCCACATCCAACACTTCCTTGAAATCCCCATCATTTTTCTTTTCCTTTCGCGGGTACGTGAGATTCGAAGCTTTATTCGGATATTGCGGATACATACGCTTTATTCCACTGATGTGCATTTTTCTCCTTTCAACTGGCTTTCCGTAGCTGCTGTACGCGACGCTCGGTTTCCCGGCGTTCTTTTTCAAGTCTCTCTGATGCATACGCTGCAAACGAAATCACTCCACCAGCAACCACCATACCTGCCGCAATAATCCATCCGATTCCTTCCGAGTCCATAGCAGTTGCACCAAACATCATAATTGCGACTCCTATTTCAAAAGCTCTTTGTTTCATGTTTTCTCCTTTATAGCTTGTCCGCACAGCCACCGCAGTGGCTACTCTACACGCTTATAACCTGCGCCAAGCGCAAACTTGTCACACAACTCATCAATTTTGTTCTGAGGTATATCCTTGGGATCAATTTGTTTCCATTCACCGGTTTTAGAATCGATCACAAAGGTTCTGTATGTAGCTTTCTTTGGATATCTTGCCATAAGCCCACCTCCTGTTAATAGGTTATTAACTGTGCCTGTACGCGGTTCTTAATTTTCTGAATCTTCCATTTGTGATATAATCTCCTTACAGGACGTTGCCGCGTCCGAGTATTATGAAAGGAGATATTCCGGATGATCAAAATAATTGATGTAAATTGTCCTTATACCAAACGATCCCAACAGATATCGGTCGACTATTGTTATGTACCTGTTATGGGAACTCTACAGAAAAACTACAAGAAAATGTCGTATGAATGTCCCATGTGTGATGAATGTCCACCTGATTTAAAAGATCAATATGGTGGATGTTCCGCGTATAACAGTCTTCCTGTTGCTATCCACGATTAGTGTCCCCTGCATTGCACACCGATATTTTTACGCTTGACTGGCTTATGATCGGATCAAGGTTTTTGAGCCAGTCAAAATCTTTACATCTTCCTGCTTCCCATATCTTACAGTTACTCCCGCACACTTTTCCCAGATCCGCGATCTCTCCGTTTGTCGATTGTGCCAAAAACTCTCTAATGTGCTGTGTTGTGCAATCCATAGCTAACTGGACCTCATTCGTTGATGGCGATTTCTGTTCGTCTGTGTATGTCTCCTTCATATGCATTCGTCTTATTGCTGATGTCGCGCTTCGCGCAAAACGTAACTGAGCTTCGCGCAAAACGTAACTGAACCGTTACAGAGCCCTGTTTTTTATGCAAAGTTTTATACATTTTTTTGCATTTGGCACGAAAAAAGATTTACTTTTTAAAAGATTTAAACCGCCCTCAAACGAATTTGAAAGGCGGTTTAAATCGTGTTTAATCCATATTTAACGGCTATTTTGCTGCCTGCTTTGACAGGTAAATAGCTGCTTTTTTATTATTCAGCACAAAAGCATCATAGTAAATTCTGCCCTCTACAAGCCAGCCGTTAATTCCCTGTGGGTTCTCGTGGATCTTGTAATCTGCAAGCTTTACCGGGGAAGTCATAGCCATTGGATGGCAGATTATAAAGTTTGTACCTTTTACAAAGTAATCTGCCGGGGCTACAATGATCGTAGTCTTATCAATAGTTCCCACAGCCCCAGTAACGGCAATTTCCTGGCCTTTATCCCCGGAGGATACGAAATTCTTGTCTAACTTGATTGCTTTGTAGTACGCGGACGTTACAAAGGCGATACGGCCTTCGGTGGGCACTTTAGCATCAAACAGCACCATGGAGCCTTCCAGAAATGCACTGTATGCTGTTTCTGTGGTAAGTGTCTCCTCTTTGGTATGTGCTGCTAACGCTTCGGCCGTGTATTTCGCGATCCTGTAGCGGTCGATCGTAGGAGTTACCACCCCTTTTAATTCCCGCGCCAGTGCTTTGGCTGCGCTCATTGCCATCATGGTGTCTGTTGCGTTTTTACGGTCAATGCTGAAAGTGAAAGACTTGTCCTGTGTCAGTTCCAGTGTCTGCACATCATTCCCAAGCTCCACCGGGGTTCCGTATCGGTTGCTTTTTGCATTGATATCATAATCATTTAAAGGCACTGTTTCAACAGAATAGACATTGACCTTGTTTACTCCATCAAAATCATAATCTTTGTTGACCGCTTTATCTGTAAGAGAATCCTTACTTAACTGTTCGTCGATTGTCTGAGAGAATTTCTCTGCGTAGTTTACTGCCATCGTTTTACCTCCCTGTTAGTTTTTCATTGCTTTGACAAATGCAGTTTCAAAATCATTTTCCGGTTTTCCCCAGAACCCGGTAGAAGCTGATTTTCCAAGCCCTTCCGGGGTCTTTCCACGAAGTCTTTCCGTGATTCCATCGGATACCAGTTCCTTAATGGTGGAAATGACCGTTTCCAGGCTTTTAAGTGTACCGGCTTCATCTGTATACTGGATCAGCTCCGCAGCCTTTACGGGGATGCCTTCCTCCGTCAGGCGGTTATTGATCTGGTCTTTCATATTTGCCTTGAAAAGTTCCTTTTTCAACTGGCTGATCTGTTCATCCTTCGAGAGATTGGCGAGGCGTTCCTCTTCCCATTCTTTTCTCTTTTCGTCCAGAATGTCGTTTAACTCATCCCGGGAATAAGTTTTTTCCTCGCTGGAAGCTCCTTCCCCCTGATCGGTTCCATCATCCAAACCCTGGATTTTTTCAGCTTTTTCTTTTATCTCATCTGTCTTGGTTTCCTCTGTGCGTTGCGGATCCGCGTTGCTCGTAGGTTCCTCTGTTACTGTCTGGGCTGCTTCCATGCCCATGGCTCCCATGATCTGATCAATAAATCCCATGCTCATCATCCTTTCTTTGTATACTGCTTCATTTGGCGGATACTGGACTGTAGTTCTGAACGGATCTGCTTTAACTGACGGTACTTTCTCCGGTCTGTGTCCGCTTCTCCGGTTTGTTCCATGCTTCTGATCTGTCCCCGGATCCTGGCTAATTCGTTTTCGTACTGCTGAATCATTAAAAACAGGCTCATGGCTCTAAAACTCGCTTGCAATGATCTTGCGGCACCAGGCTTCTGTGACACCATACTTTTTCGCCAGTGTCTTGTGATTGCTTCCGTCAAACTCCTGGCGGATCTTCTTATCCCTGAGATAGCGGCATACTTTTTCCTGTTTGGGGATATACAGCTGTACTCCAGAAAATTCCTGTATCAGCTTTTTGAAACCTTCCAGCCCGATGGCTCGGATCAGTGCCTGGCAGTCTTCACCCAAAAGGGCTGCATCCGCTTCACTAAGTTCATTTAATAATTCCTCCAGTGTTTTTCCCATTGTGTAGTTCCTCCACATCCTTGTTTTACTGCTGCTTTTTGATGATTTCCCGGATACGCCTGGGGCTTACGCCGTACCTTGCCGCAAGTTCTGCCGTTGACGTTTTCCCGGCTTTGTAATCTCTGATGATCCGGCTGTCACGTTCCGCAAGCTCCAATGATGCCAGTTTTGCAACATAAACACGGCTTCCGCCATAGTAGGCGGCCAGCTTGCTGTATGCTTCAAACCCAATGCATTCCGCTATTTCCTTCTGATCCGGTGTTAAAAGGCGGATCTGTGATTCCCTAATAGAAGCGCCCATCTGTCCATCCCTCCATTCTGGATAATATAACAATGGGGAACCGCTTTGACAGACAAAACAGTTCCCCTTACTTTTCGCGCCGCTTTATGACCTGCATTCATTTAAGAGGTGGTAAGCGGTGCGGAATCCACAAATAAACCCTTCACGTTCAACTTCGCCGCGGATCTCTCCCTGCAGTTCCCAGTAGGCTTTTAATTTTTCCAGCAGCTCCTCATCCACGCCTGTTTCCAGGATCTTCTCTAAAAGCCGCTCCTTTTCAAAGAGCTTCGCGTTCTCTTTTCCAAATTCACCCAGCTTTACATGGTCTCCAATGATGCAGTAAAGGTTTGCAATATACTTGTTGCTTTCTGTGTGGCAGTCCATGTTGTCGAACATTTTCCAGTAATCCCGTTCTTTATATTCCATCAAATGCTTATACTCGTCATCCGGAGTATAGGCCCGGCAGGATGGGCCGTAAGTGTCTTCGATATTCTTTCTTACGGAAGAATAGAAGCAGTTCTTCACTTCCAGCAGCGTCTCCTCCATCCGCTCATAGCTGGAGCAGTCCACGCCAGAGATCAGACTCTGGGGAAGCCCGCATTCTGCCAGATGTCCAAGCGCGGCATCTTTCAGCACCTGGTTAATCATGGGGATCTTAGCAGTTTCTGTATTTTTCTTCATGTTCATATCCTCCTTTGGCTTTATATCCCTTTTAAAATCGTTCATATCCCTTTTAAAACCGTTTAAAGCATTCGTGGTAAGGAAGTCTTTATATATCGCTGAAAACGGATTCCTGAGCCCATCTGCGTCTCATGGTTTGGGAACGGCTGCAAAAAATGATTGCAACACCGGAAACGGTCTGCTATACTATCTGTGAACACTTGTGTTCCGGCTTATGCCGGATGGAATAGTCAGTCTTGCAGGGCTGGCTATTTCTTTTTTGCCCTTCATCAGTACATCCTCCCAAAGAGCTGCTTCTGTGTATCTTTCAGCATCTTTAATGTGACGGCTTCCTTACTGATACGGGCATATTCCAGGGCAATCTCATAAAGCTTGATCGCTGTACGCAGACTTTCAAGATTTGCCATCTGGATCAGAAAGGCAAGGCAGCTTTCCGGCACTCCTGGAAAAATATGCTGCATCTCCTCAACGGTATAGTTGTTTTCTACACGCTTCCTGACAATGATTCTCGTCCGGATCTGGTCAAATTCCCGGCCTTTCTGGCCTGTAAGCATTTGCTTATAGATCTTATCATTGCCAGAAAGAATGATCCCCACATGTGCCTGGTCGTTTAAGTCCCGGATTGCCTGTAAAGCCTGTAAAGACAAGCGGTCGGCCTCATCAATGATGATCAGACGGTTGCTTCCGGAAAGCTGAGAGATAAGTTCCTGCATTACCGCGCTGCGCCTTCCGTCTGTTGCCTGTCCGATCTTATCCGCGATCAGCTTTAATACAGACGTTGCGGATGTGGTGCAGGTATTTACTGTTACCATGGTCACGCCTGCGTTGCTGTCCCTGTAGTGTTCCAGCGCGGTGGTTTTCCCGGCTCCGGCATCCCCTGCAACAAGGGCAATATCGTTATATTTATGGGCATACCAGCAGGCATATAAAACTTCTTTTGTGTTGTAAAGATCAGGATAGTACGTTGTTCCTGAAACGCTGTTTAAACGGTCTTTACTGATGCTTAAAAACTTGTTTAAAATGTCCTGTACCTTCCCGTTATCCCCGGTGTATTTCCCATCCAGGAACTGGGAGATGACAGAAGTAGAAAGCCCGGTCTCTTTGCTGACCTGTTTCTGTGACTTCCCTGTCTGCTTCATAAACTGGGAAAATTCTTCCCGAAATTCTTTCTTTTCCATGTGTTCCTCCTTACTGGTTGCTTGCTTCCATAAGTTTTCCTAAAAGGTTCTCCTCGCGGCTCGTGCGTCTCTGCTTTGTTGATTCCTCCAGGATCTTGCTGTTTTCTGAAAGAACAGGGTTAATGTTCTCAATAGTCTTTGTATGTTCGCCTTCTGTGAACTGCTTTTCTACAAGCTGGTTGCGGGCAACGATTGCCATAACGTCCAGCTCCCTGGTCGGTGCATACTGTTCAACCAGCTTTCTGGCATTCTTTTTTTCTTTCATTGCTTCCCGGATCTGTTCCTGGGTAGTGTGACGGAACGGGGTTCTTACCTTTGCGGCTGCCTTGCAGATCGCACGCATGTTTTCATCAAAAACATTTAATTCATCCATGTTGGACGGGTCATAATTGATGATAACTTTCTCTCCCTGGTGGGCGATAAGATCCGTATGGTAGTAAAATCTTCCCTGGTACTGTACGCCGTTTTTCTGTACGGTTCTTTCGTCAAAGGTTCCGCAGAGGATCCGCAGGATTGACTTGTCATGGACTTCATTCTTTACGGCCAGGTTTTCAAAATATACCTGATCCGGACATTTTCCGTCCATGTCGATTCCGCCAGATGGTGTATTATTGTACTTGTTCATGTGTTTCCCAAGCAGATCTGTGAACTGCTCCATGGTAGGACATTTATCTTTCAGCTTCTCAAAGGTTACCCGCATATCCTCCGGTCGTTTCTTCGCGTCTTTTCCCAGATAGGTGGGGAAAAACTTACAGAAACGGTCTTCCAGGGTTTCCCAGAACCGCTCGATGGGCTTTGCCTGTCCATGGTATGGTGTCGCGTAAATCTGATTGATTCCCAACTGTTTGGTAAGGGAAAGAGGGAAATCTTTATTGAATGATTTCTCGCGGTAATCTTTTCCGTTATCGAAATAAAGTTCTTTAGGAACTCCAAATTCTTCCATTCCTTTCCGGAGGCACTGCTTTATCACGGTTGCGTCTGCGGATTTATCCCGGATAATGAAAGCAATAACCTTGTTGGAACGCGCATCAAAGAAAGCAGTGAGCCATGGGCGGAACACCCGGCCGCGATTGTTTAAAACTGCTACATCCATTAAATGGTGGTCAGAAAACCAGATGTCATTGGAGTGGATGTCTTCCTTGCTTCGTTCCATACATACAAGGGAATCATTGAACGCTTTTTCGCCTTCCCTGTAAAAGATGATTACGGGTTCCGGAATTGTTTTGACTTTTCGTTCAAAGGCCGATACGGAAGGAATCTCTGGATATTCCGTTTTTGTATATTCCCAGCAAATTTCAATACTGCGTTTTTGTAAGGTCATGTACAGGCTATAGAAAAATTCCCATGCATCCTGTGGAATATCCGTCTTACCCCTGTTATGTCCGCCGCGCATGTCAACCAATACAGCAATATCCCCGTTTTTATACTTGCGTTGCCAGCGAAAGAGCTGGGACTTTGTAATCATGCTGTCAGGATTTCGTTCATTAAAATCTTTAATGTAATCATCAGGGGACCGTTGCGACTTCTGATAGTTTTCCACAATTAATGCCTTAAAGTTGGCTTCCTCTCGCTGCTTCCCTGTGAACTGCATCATGTCATTATGAGCTTGTTCCTTTTGTACGTTGTTGTATTTGTCCTGTGCTTCCTGTGGCAGACTTTCCAAAGCAATCTCAATCCGAACACCGCCCCGGCCGATCCCTTCGACATGGCGGTACTCATATTTATTTTTTTTGATAGCCTTTTTAATAGCACTGTCTGTTAAATTTAAAATTTTAGCAACTTCTTTTACTTTTAGCCATGTCAAAGTTCTCACCACCTAATTCTCATCAAGTAGAGCTTTAGTGAGTTCTTCAATGCTGATTCCAGTTACTTTTGAGATGTTATAGATTGCTTTGATTGATGGGTTATGCTTTCCGTTTAAGATTTCACTTATATATAGCTGTGAAAATCCCGTCTTTTCAGCAAGATACTTTTGATTTTTGCCCATCTGAGTAAGGCGTTTATAAATAATCATCCCAAAATGTGACTTTGCTCTCATGCTTATTGGTCTCGGCATTTTTTCACCCCTTTAGCCGTTGTATCAATGATACATTTCTGTTATATTTATTTGGTAACATAAACATTATAATATGTGCCACACATATTTGTCAACACAATTATGTGTGGCACATATAAAAGGAGGATATATGGAAACAATAGGCGAACGTATTAAATTTGTTAGAAAATCAAATAATAGAACACAAGTTCAATTTGCAAGGGAACTTGGAATCAGCCAGACACATATTAGTAAAATAGAAAAGGGTGTAGAACATCCTTCTGAAATGCTACTACTATTTATATGCTCGATGTACGGTTGTAGCATTGAGTGGTTAAAATCTGGTATAGGGGAATCGAGAAAAGAACCGGAAGATTTAGAAGACGCACTTTTAGCAATATACAAAAAAAATTCATTACGTTTTTATGAGCTTTTATATAAATTACCTATTGGTATAATGTATGATACTACTCAATCCATAAGATTGCTTATTGATATAGCAAAAAATTCTTCTGAATTAAGTGATCTGCGTTCGGAAGGAATTATCCATATGACTTATAACATAGTTAGCTATCTCGCACAAATAGCAAAAATAAATGTAGAGTACAGCAATCATCAAATTAAGGATTTGGGAAGACAGGACGATTTTATTAAAGCAATCGGTAATGAATTGGAACAATTAAAAAATATTACTGAAAATATATAGTGTTGCATTTTTATGTGTCTATATGTATATTTATACAGTGCTGATTTCCTTTATTTTCCCTTAGTCCATTTCTTATAAAATCATACTTAAAAAGTCCGAAAAATACTGATTTAAACGTATTTTTCGGACTTTGTTTAAATTGCTATGAATTCCCTTAGTCAGTTATTTTTGAATGGTTAGTTGCGTTTTGTTCCCTTAGTCAACAATTACGTTGTTTTAAATGCTTTTAAGGAGAAAGCCGCATAAAATAAGGATTTTTTGGGATTTTTAAAGTCTTTTAAGGTTTTTTAAGGGTTCATGAATCACCCAAAGACTAAGGGAATAGTTACATTTTACTCACAGGACAACAGCTGACATGCGTTCTTGAACCCTCTGACTCAAACAGTCAGCAATTATTGAAGGATGTATAATACATTTCTGCTGGCTTTGAACTTGCTTTTCAAGGTCAGCAATTCTTTTTTCAAGCACCTTCCATCTTTTTCTTGAAATCCACACTCTCTCATCTCCCCTCTGACTTGTCTTTTTCTTCTCCCTCTTCTATAATTGCTTTATCAGCATTATGCTGAAATACAAACGAAAGGAGAATCTTATATGATTTATACTGATGATATTTGCAAATTTCACGCTATCATCACTGATTTGAAAAATTCTGGGGTTTCCGTCCACCTTTATGGAAACTCTACAGAATGTTTCTCTGGTGCATACGCTGGATTCGATACACCACCCAATAATACCTTGGCAATCCACATTGTTGCTCTTACATCTGTTGGCACTATATATTGCAACAGTTACACAAAATTAAAAGAGCAAGAAGTTGTTGAAAATGCAAAACAATTATATGACCAGCTTTCCGTAACAAATGCCCAAGTATCCTACTCCCAGGATTCTGGTACAGTTACAATCAAATAATTGCATGCGGCATGGTTAATGCTGTGCCGCTAATATTTTTAATGCGTCCAATCTAACTTTCACATCGCATGTTTCATAGAAAATCCGAAGCGCTTCATTTGTAATAAACAATGTCTGATCTTGTGTAAAACGTTTTGACATATCATCAAATGATTCCTTCCTTATGATTGGCATTTTCTCACTCTCCCTTCTTATGCAATTTGTTCGCATCCTTATTCTTCTCGTTGCTGCTGTTCACTTTTCCCAACCGACATGATATAATTCCTTTATCAAATCTTTGGAGGCTTAGTATGGATAACAGCTTACATAACCTAATCATGGACTCTTGTATGGATGAATCCGTAAAAATAAATCAGCATCTCGACTTACTTGCCGAAGAAAATAGCGCGTCTTTGCGCCGCCAGATAGCAGCATTAGAAGATATTTCTAACCATACAAAAGATCAAGCAAATTCTTTAAAAGAGCATGTTGACCTATTAACTGAACAAGTCAACATCGCACACCAAAACGCTATTGATGCTAAAAAAGATGCTATTTTCTCTCGTGTAATATCTATCATCTCCTTGCTTATTAGTTTTCTGGCATTTATTTTTTCAATAATATAGCCACTACAAATGCAATCATAGAAACTACTAAGGATAGATATGATAAGAACCAAGTTGGAATATTATCAAACCACTTGATAAAAGACTCTATAACTTTTTTGATGATCTTCACGTTCTCACTCTCCTTTCTGTTGTTGAAGCAGCTCCTCATCTTCAACCCGGAATACTTGAACAGGCTTATAAATTCCATCCTTATTCTCTGAATAAAACACTGTCTGATGTGTTTTCCGGAAATACTTGTTGTAAATCGGAATAAGTTCATTCAGCATATCTATTGATACCTGTATCTGTTCTTCCGACATCTCTGTAATTTTCTTTGGTGCTTCACCAGTTCTGTAGCTTCTTATATATGGTTTTCTATCTTGTCCGTGACAATCAAATGCTGAATCCATATAAAAATTATCCGAAGGACGGTGAAGCAACTTAGCCAGTTTCACAAACTCAACCCACGAAGCCTCACACGAAGAATATGCATAATCAAAAATTGGTTCATCACATTTTACATTCCTAACATGCGATATCGGGGTTTCTGATACTCTGCTTCGAAGGTCCTTGGGAGGATTGCTGATTCCATCAACCTTGCTCTGTAACCGTCTAATCTGCTCTTTTAATTCTAGATACTCTTTTTCAGATATCTCCACTCTCTCATCTCCCTTCCTATTTTTTATCCGGCATGCGCGGCTTCAGAAAATAATCTGTATTTAAACCTAACACATAGCAAATCGCCGAATACTCTTCAAATGTCATTCTCCTTTTTCCATTTAACGCCATGTTCAACTTGACTAAATTTATATCAGCCTCTCTTCCAACATGTGCTTGAGAAATTCCATTTGTGTCCAAATACTCTTTGATCTTCATTCCAACTTCCAAGTTCGAAGCCCCTCCTTCCTTGTCGATATTTTCGAAGTTGCTATTATACTACTACGATTATTTCGAAGTGTCAATATGTTTTTTCGATTTTCTCGGAATTTTTATTTACAAATTCGAAATGCGATGATATACTTGCTTATATAAATGAAGGAGGTGATTTTAGTGACATTTGGAGAAAAATTACGACAATCGCGAAATGCCAAAGGAATGACTCAAAAGGAATTAGCTACACAAGTTGGTGCAAAGCACAACTCCATCAGTGATTGGGAAAATGACAAAAACAGACCCGATCCAGATACAATTGAATTGCTATGTGGAGTATTGGGAATCACGCCAAATTATCTTTTAAACGCATCAGATGATGACTTCTCTTTACCAGAAAAGAACATGATCAAAAAGTATCGCGCTCTTAATAGTGATAGTCAAAAATATGTAACTGAAGTTATTGACAGAGAATACCGTCGAGATTCCAGACTTGTAGAAGGGCAAATATCACTTATTCCAGAAAATGGATATATTCAAATTTATAAGAATGGTAAGTGGCAAGATTATATGAAAACAGATGATTTTTTTGCACTTCCTAACGCAGCTCATCACATTGCTAATTCATCCAGCGATGATCAGAAGCACGATGACGGAATTATGAATGGGGATAAATTCTAACAGCCCTTTTTATAGGACATTATTTTCTGTAAGATTACTTTGAGGTGATATATTTGCTTACATACAATGATTTACTAATAGAAGCAGACAATAATTGCTTAATCACAAAAGAAAAACCACTCCGAGCCAATAAAGGACGGATAAAAGGTAATCGTATTGCAATCAAAGAAGATATGATTGAAACTGAAAAGAAATGTGTCCTTGCGGAGGAATTGGGACACCACTACACCACTATCGGAAACATTTTGGATCAAACAGATACTGCCAATCGTAAGCAAGAACGGCACGCCCGGATCTGGGCATACCACAAACTGCTCTCTCTTAATGATCTAATCGATTCGTATAAATGTGGATGCCAGAACCAATTCGAAATTGCCGATCATTTAAATGTCACAGAAGAATTTCTTATAGATTGCCTAAGCTACTATAAGGAAAAGTATGGATTATGTACAAAACAAGATAACTATTTGATATATTTCGAGCCACTGGGAGTGCTTGAATTATATAAATAAATTTATAGGAGGATTTACCGTTATGAAAATGCAAACGTCAGTATCACAACCACCAGTCACTCAAAAAAGAGGACACGGATGCCTAACTGTTGTATTAGTTTTTATTGCAATGGTAACAATTATTGGAGTAGCGATAAACAAAATAGATGTACAAACTTCATCTACTACATCTGGAAAATACATTGCAGAACTAAATGAAAGTCAAGCAAAATCGATAGATAAAATTTTAGTCCAGTGTGAAGTTGCTCCTGTACTTAAAATTACACACGATGAATTATTGGATAATGCTCATAAAAAAGGCGAAACAGGTTATCGAATTACCACCCAATACGCAGATAATGTGATTTTGTACTTAAATAAAGATAAAACCGTTAACCTTATCAAATACGCTGACCATAATTTATATGCCAAAGGTAACGTAAAAGCCAGCTTACAAAATTATATAATTGATATGGATGAAGTAAATAAGTTGATGATCCAATGTGAAGATACTGTAAAAAGCATACTAAAATCTCCGTCAACTGCTAAATTCCCAAATTACACAGAATGGGGATTCACTCAAAAAAAGAAAGAGGTATATTTAGTTTCCGGCTACGTTGATGCCCAAAATAGTTTTGGTGCTGAGAATCGTTCTAACTTTTCATTCAAAATCAAAAAAGGCTCCATTGTTTCTTTCGTATTTGACGGTCAAGAAATGATAAAATAGATAAACAATCAAACTAAACCTCTCTGGTGCTCCCAACACTAGAGCAGCCACCTTGACAATATAATACACTTACCCGGGAAGCCGAGGAACGGTTGCATCTACTCCGAGCCTGTGAAGGGGGATGATGCCGATGGTTACATATTCTGATCTATTCACATTTGTGATAATGATATGTGCTATTGTTACACTAGTTTGTAATTTCAGACATAAAAAATAACCGTCCAGCTCCTGAGAAAAGTTGACGGTTATTTTCCATTGATTTTTCGCCGGAGTAGATAGCTGACACCTATCTATCGGCTTTCCTGTTAAGTGTATTATATGTCATACATACATTTTTGTCAATTTAAAACCGCCCTGCTCTACCAAAGCAAGGCGGTAAGCTCCCGAATGATACGAAAGCCCTAAGCAAGCATATTGTATCATTCTCGGAGCAGCTTCGCAAGCGGAACACCCGTTTGACGCAGGCTGTTATTTTTGTACCCAAAAACCAATACAATATAGAGAAAGAGGTGCATATGCTATGAAAGAAAAGGTTTCTGAACGCAAAACCGGCGCGATCTACATCCGTGTATCCACCGACAAGCAGGAAGAACTTTCCCCGGATGCGCAGCTTCGTCTGCTGATGGATTATGCGAAAAACAACCACACCGATATCCCCATGGAATATATTTTTCAGGATAACGGGATCTCCGGTCGGAAAGCAAACAAACGTCCTGCATTTCAACAGATGATTGCGCTGGCGAAGTCCAAAGAGCACCCGATCGATACGATCATCGTGTGGAAATTCTCCCGTTTTGCCCGGAATCAAGAGGAATCCATTGTGTACAAATCACTCCTGAAAAAGAACAACGTCGATGTGGTGAGCGTGTCCGAGCCACTTATCGACGGACCGTTTGGCTCCCTGATCGAGCGGATCATCGAGTGGATGGACGAATACTACTCCATCCGCCTCTCCGGGGAAGTGATGCGCGGCATGACACAAAATGCGTTGCGTGGACATTATCAAGGGGATGCCCCAATCGGCTACCAGTCCCCGGGCAATAAAAAACCTCCGGAAAAAGATCCGAAAACCATACAGATCCCGATCATGATGAAAGATCTACTGCTCTCTGGCTCTTCCCTGCTGCAGATTGCACGAAAACTCAACGAGCATGGCTACCGTACCAAACGTGGAAACCTCTGGGATGCTCGCGGCGTGCGCTATGTACTGGAAAATCCGTTTTATGCCGGTATCTCCCGGTGGAACTATACGGATCGAGGGCGACAACTAAAACCGGCAGAGGAAGTTATATACACCAAAGGCAACTGGGAACCTTTGTGGGATAAAGCCACACTGGAAGAAATCAAAAAACACCTTGCCATGAATATGCGAAAAGCAAAGTCCAGAGATGTATCCACCGCCAAACACTGGCTGAGTGGCCTGCTGATCTGCTCCTCCTGCGGTGGCACGCTGGCATATTCCGGTACAAAAAACAGCAGAGGTTTCCAATGCTGGAAATACACAAAGGGATTTTGCAACGAATCGCACTACATAGGCATCCGCCCCATTGAAAAAATGGTGATTGAATATCTGGAAAGCATCCTGCACTCTCCTGCAATCGTTTATACGGTAATCTCCTCTGCCTCCGCTGATGCAGACTCCAAACTCGCGGATCTTGAAAAGCAGTTACAAAAAGTGGAAAATAAAGAAAAGCGGATCAAAGCCGCCTATTTGAATGAGATTGACTCATTAGAGGAATACAAAGCGAACAAAGCCGCGCTCTTAAAAGAACGTGCAGCCATTGAAAAAAATATCAAACTGCTGACGATTTCAAACACCGACATGTCTAAAGAAGAAATGGACAAAAAAATGAAGCAGAACATTTCTGCTCTGCTTACAGTCTTACAGGATGATTCCGCAGATTACGTCCAGAAAGGAAACATGATGCGGAATGTCGTTGACCACATCGTGTTTGACCGCGGAAATACAAGTCTCGATATGTTCCTAAAGCTTGTAATTTAGCGGGTTTCAAGGCATTATAGGGTATTACGATACGGTGGTCCCGATGGCGAAATGGGAGCTTCCATGCGCTATCTGGCCCAGCGGTTTTCTTTTGCAAATCCGCGGATTGCCGGTGTACTTACTGACATCGGAACCGAGGAACTTGCTCACCTCGAAATGATTGGTGCGATTGTCCGCCAGCTGACACGCGGACTTTCCGCCAAAGAACTGGAAGCTTCCGGATTTGCACCATATTATATTGATCACACCGCAGGTGTCTGGCCGCAGGCTGCGGGTGGAGTTCCATTTTCCGCTACCGAATTTCAGTCAAGTGGTGATGCCATTGCTGATCTGGTGGAAGATATGGCAGCAGAACAAAAAGCAAGAAAAACGTATGACAATATACTGCGTCTGGCAAAAGATCAGGAAGTTGCTGATCCGATCCGCTTTTTGCGCGAGCGTGAAATTGTGCATTTTCAGCGTTTTGGCGAGGCTCTTCGTCTGCTGCAGGAAGAACTGGACAGCAAAAACTACTATGCTTTCAATCCCAATTTTGACTGTATGCAAAACACTACACGATAGGACAAAAGATAGCCGCCCCTTTCACACTGGGCGGCTATCTCAAAAGAAAACGCAATAAATCACTATTATTTTTACTTAAATACCGGATTCATCGCCTCAATCTTGCGGATGATCTGCTCCAGCTGATAAGCATTGTTTCCGAGCTTGCTCATATTTTTGAGAGCCTCACCCTTCATCTCATGGATACTTCCCACACTGTACTCCATACGTGCCCGCAGTTTCTGCCGCCTTGTCAGCAGTTCATGCTTCAGCTCTACCATCTCCCGGCTGTCGACCAGCGCATTTGCGTGTGTCAGCCATACACGGGTATCATACATCCGCAGCCGTGTCAGATACTGCAGAAGATTCTGCGTATAATAATCCAGATCATCACTGGTTTTACGGAATGTTTCCTTTTCCCGCGCTTCCTCCTGATACTGTCCATATAAAAATTCCAGTTCTTTCGCATTGCGGACATGATATTTTTCACAGATGAAATCCACCGCGTTTTTCGTATTGACATAGCGGATCTTTACCCGGTTCTCCAAAGTAATCGCCTGATTGCGGTTGACATCCGCCTGACGGATCTCTCTTGTGGAATCCTGATAACGGATCAAAATAAACGCGCCCGCTCCCACAGCTGCAAATCCCATAATGGTGAAAACCAGCTGCAGATCCCTGTTCAGATACCAGGAAAGTATTCCAACAAAAGCAAACAACGTAATAAATACAGCTAACAGATAGCACGCTGCGGTACGGGTTACTTTCTGTACCTTTGCGGAATCTGACCGTTGCATGGACCATTCCAGTTTTTTTCCTTCCAGATATGCCATATTTCTCTTGATCGCATCCAGATCTGCCTCATTGGCTTTCAGCCGGCGGATCACTCCCGGAAGATTCTCTTCTTCCTCCTGCATCTGCGCAAACTGCGTATCTGTCAGCCGGCGTTTGGTTTTCAGAAAATCGGTTCTTTGCTTTTCCAGCTTTGCGACCTGTGTGGCACACTCAAGAATCGGTTTACGCTCTGCGTCCGTCAGGTCTTCGAGAATCTGAATATCTGTCAGATAATTTGTCACCAGCTGATATTCCGATTTACTGTCTTCAATATCCTTAGACGCCTGAATCATCTGCTTACACAAATCCACTACATATTTCTTTGCCTGCGCCGCGTCCGACAGATTCAATTCTTTTACAATGTTTTTTGTCTCAAGTTTTGCATACTCGCTCTGATCATATTGTGAGAAACTTCCTGTCTCACTTTCTTTGTTCTTTTTTCTATGAAATAAATTTGAAAAAATCATATGTTATACCTTGCAGCTCCTTCGATACTCTTTCTTCCACTGAACAATCACATCCATTACTTCTTTCTTTGCCTTCGCCTTTTGGACACCCCCGGTCCGCTGCGCTAATTCTTCCAGATGGGATTCAAACTGTTCGAGTTTTTCGCTCTTACATGCGATGGAAATTTCATTTCTGATTTCCTGCTGCTTTCTCTCCTCCACCTGATATTTTTTTGCAATTTCCGCAAACGCATCCTCATCATGCCGGCAGCGGCAGCACATCAGGCACTCCCGGAGAGATTCCTTTTGTTTATTAAATGCATATGCCTTCTCAAAGCAGCGCCCCGCCTCTTCAAACAAAAAGAGACGTGCATACGCCGTTCCGAGGTTATGCCAGATATTTCCCCGCAGAACCTCACCGGTTTCTTTCGTATCTGCTTCGTCTAACAAATGTTTATACCGGTAAATAGCTGCCAGATATTTTTCCTTCTCCATCAGCTGGTCTGCCCGGATCTTGTCACATTCAAAATCCGACTTCTGTTCCATCTGCCGGACCGCAAAAACGATCTCCTGCATTTCTTTCATGGTACAGTATGCCGTATCCTGCAATATGGCAAAAACAAAATCGGACAATTTTCCTTCCGTGCGGATATTCTCCCTGAGTTTTTGTGCGAGTTCGACACGATGCATCTGTTTTTCCACCCATGTACATAAACTCTCACACATGAAGGAATGATCTAAAAGATACACATTTCCGGAAATATAATAGCTGAGTTCTTCCATGGAATATATGTTTATCCCGGTTTCCTCTATATAATAGGGCAGAGCCGCAATTGTTTCATGACAAAGTAATAATTCACCCATACGTTTATCCCATCATTATGATACTTTTCCATGCCCGGCCGGTAGCCGGGAAAAATTCACCAAATCCCAGATCCCGGATTTCCACTTCAATCTTATCATTTGCCACCGGACTGGCCGTAATCCGGAGTCTTGTCGTGCGGTCCGGACGAACCGGAAGATCCTCAAGTTCCACCGTCTGTATCTGGGGAGTACTGCTGCTTGGAAGCTGCTTTAAAAATTCCACCTGCGGCGTGCCGCTTAGGATCACCTCACATGTATTTTTTATCTCAAACCAGTTTTTCCCGGCACTGACAAGATTTAAAACCTTCTTTTTTTCTTTTTCCACGACACTTAAACTCAGATTAAATTTCATCTCGTTTTCGCCCATGTAAATGAATGGCCAGTTTTCTCCCATTTCACGGATGCGCGCCATATAGCACGCCCCTTTGGAAAAAAGATTCTGTCCCAAAAACGCGCGCCGTCCCCGGCAGAGAACTGCCAGTGACTGTTTCATCCATTCTCCGTCAAACCCGTCCCCGACCAGATAAACCGAAGATACCGAACGGTTTGCAAAACAGTTAGTCAGAAGCCTTGCAAACGCCTCATCTTTCTCCTCTCCCAGTTCCTGTGCCCCGGTTGCGTGAATTGTGATCATCTGCGGCTTCGTATGCATATCCCTCGAAAGGTCATAGGAACTGACGGCATTCTTCCCGCAGGAAAACAAAAACACATCGTGCATCCACAAAGATTTCTCCTGGTTCATGGCAAACGCATAGAAACTCTCTTTGTCATCAATCACCGCAAATGTTTCCTGCGACAATCCTAAAAGTTCTGCCACATGCCGGAAAATGCCGATCAACTCTTTCGTCAGATGATCCACCGTCAGGACAATTCCGGTCACATGCGAAGTATTTCCCAGTTTCTGCGGCAGTTCAATCACTTTTTTAATAAACAGTGCCAGCAGATCTACTGCATCATAACTCTCTTTTGCAATGGTAATCACTTCCGATGCAGCGGCACGGCGAAGAAGGGAATCCACACAAATCACCTCACTGGTTTTTGCCATCCTTCCGGCATCTTCCCCATAATACCACATGCCGACATTTTTGCGTCGGGCAAGCAGCGTGGGAATCCGGTAATTTTCACTGCCGGCAATCGTGCTGACCGTCTCCGGTTCTTCCATATTCGGTTGCATATAACTTACCATGGCATACGAGTCGTTCAGTTCGATGCCAAGATAACAGGTATTGGCTTCCATCTCTTCTCCCATCCTGCTTACAAAAGCTTAAATACTTTTTTCGTCACCTCATCATATCCTGCGTACTGTTTCATCGTCTGAAACATGGAAACTTCATCGGATAAAGTCTCTGAAATCAGCATCTGGTTGATCAGATTGTACCTGCTTTCATCTTTCTGTGCATAGATATCGTTACAGGTCAGACGATTGCTTTCCGTCGAGACGACCTTATTTTTATATTCTTCGGTGATGTAATACTGGATCTCCTCCCCGAAAAATACCACAAATGTTTCCACAAAAATACCGGCATAGACATTCGGCATATCCACTTCGTGAAACTGCTCCCCGTCCTCATCCCGGCTGTAGTGCAGCACGACATGTTTCTTTGGGTTTGTCCGGTGTTCCACATAAATTTTGTCATACAGATGATATTTCTGTACCAGCCGCCGGTCCAGTCTTTTATAAAATGAAAAATTCATATTTCTTCCGGTGAACTCTGCCAGCAGCACATCTGCGGCTTCATACTGTGCCTCCTGCAGAGAGGACATCCCGGAAAACGATTTGAGCAGGGCAAGTTTACAGGCATCATTTAGTTTCTTTCCGCTCTGATACCGTCTCCGTATTATGGCAAGGATTTGTTTTGGCAGCGCGGCTTCTTTTACAAAATAGTTCTGCGCAAATACCGTAATGACCGCAAGAACAATCAGTTCCTGCCCACCGCTTTCATAATAATGCGCAAATACCTCCAGTGCCTGCAAAAGATCCATATCCGTATACAGCATCTGCTCAAGAATCCGTTCTTCCAGATCTCTTGTCCGAAGTTCAAAATCCTGTGCTGCTCTCCATAAACGAAGCATGGTCTCAACCGGTCCGGAATAAAAATCACTCAGATACTGCAGAATCCTGTCATTGTATTTTTTGTTTAAAAACGCACTTGTACACAAAAGCAGCAGTTCCTCGTCCTGCTCCCTCTCTTCCATCGCATCCAGCAGATAGGTGGCAACTGCAACCTTTGCCGATGATCCGATCTGATCCAGCCCATATTCCTGCATCTGTTCATACAACCGGTCATACATCCGCCAGTCCGCAAGGGATTCCATCATATACTGACGCACCGCCTGCGGCATCTGCTCATAATCTGCCTGTTCCAGATATTGTTCCACCAGGGGTTTTTGCTCTTTTTTCTGATAATAACGCACAATCTCCCTGGAAAAATACGACTGGTATTCCGTATCCAGCTCCTGTGCAAACAGCACTCTCCGGAAAAATTTTTCCTCTTTGGCATCAAACATATGATGATCCGGTTTTTCCCCAAAATGGGAAACAATATACGGAAGTTCCTCCGGTGCCAGTGCCGTACATTTCTCCAGATACGATCCGGCATCCATCAGGGAATCCAGCCGGTACGGGACACTGTGGATATATCTTTGGCCTTTCCCATCTTCAAACAAAATGGCATATTCCCTGCAGAAAAGGGACACGTAGGCACATCCGTTTACAATCGGAACGATCTGCGGATCTTTCATCTGCTTCTGGTATACAATCGCGCGGACCATATGCGGCTGCATAATTACCAGCTTATGCGCAAACAGAATATTGGAAAGACATTTTGCAAGTTCTTCATTCACCAGCCCCAGTTCGAGCATGTCCTCATAAACCACCGCCAGATTATCGTCCACATGTTCCTGCTCGATCTGTTCCATGGCAAAACGGCTCATCACCCGGCGATACTGTTCATAAATTTCCGGTTCGCTTTCCTTTGACGCAATGATATTGTTGTAAAGAATTGCCATCTTCCGATAGGGAAGATTACTGTCATACTGAAAATACATCCGGATAATTTTCGGAACCGATGCAATCTCCCGTTCATCCAGTGACATCAGATAAGCCTCGTATAATCCGGTAATCCGAAGTTCAAGCCCGATTCCCTTTTCATACCAGTGGTGAAATTTTGTATCAAACTGCTGGGTTCTTATCAGGTAACTGCAGATCTGTCCCACATATTCCGGTTTTTCCTCTGTCCCGTAAGCTGCCTGCATCAGTTCAAAATGAACCGGATGAAATCCCTGATTCATTTCCACCACTTCAAAAATCTGTGCTGCCAGTTCCTTCGTCAGAACCTGATGACGGATTGCCCAGCGCAGAATCCGCACTTCAAATCTTCCCAGTTTTGTGAGCAGATACGGGTCATGGCTGATCAGATCGTATGCCTCCAGATACAGGTACGGGGAAACACAGCCACTCATCACCCAGTGCGCAATTGCACGCAGTTTGTGCGCACTGTTGTTGTAATATTCCTCTTCCAGAAACGAAAGAATCCAGAATAACAAAGCAGAATCCGGATTTTCATGAAAAATCATTTCAATCTCATGCGTCATGCGATCCACATATGCCGGTTCCCGTTCCAGAAGTGTCATAATATAAAGATAATACCCCCACTCCGGTGTATGGTGATCGGGCCATTCCCGTTTAAATTCCTCAAGAATCCACTCCGCTTCCTGTTTCTGGTGATTGATCACCAGTGCCTGTGCTTTCATCAGCGGATACATCACCTGATCCGGAAGCATGGCATGCAGCTGGTTTAAACGTTCTACCGACTCATTTGCCCACACACCTGTCACAATTTTTTTCAGGCGGAATGCCTCATACAGTTCTACCAGCCCGGACTGACATTCCCTGATTTTGGCATGTTCTTTTTGTTCTTTGGACTTTTGTTTTTCCCCTTTGTGCGCATAAATCTCCAGAACCTTTGTCTCATATACCGAGGAAAAAGTAATTTTGGCATAATTGTTTCCGGCATGCATCCGGTCATAGTCCACGATGTATTTCAGGACAAACGTACTCCCCAGAAAATCCTCCGAAGTAATCTGCGTCTGTGCCGGCTGTACAAACGCGGCATCGGAGGTGATGGCAAGTTCCAAATATCCCCATTCGCTCTTTTTGATTTCGATCTTCTGCTGCTGGCTTTCGGTAAGCGCATCAAACCGGCAGTCTGTCTCAGAAATTGTAAAATGGATCTGTTCTTTTCTGCCGGCTGCCACCAAAAATTCTTCCAGATTCTGCGACGATGGTTTTGCCGCAAGAATCCCCTGATAGTACATCTTTTCTTTTGTCTCTTTTGCTTTTAGAATATTGGGAAAACTCTTGTGATAAAAGAGCTGATATGCTTCCTGCCAGTTTTCCTTTGCAAGTGCCGTAAAATCCGAAAGACTGCGAATCGCACCTGTGGCAGTCTGCGCATATAAACGGGATATGGATACACAAAAAGAAAGGCTGTGTACACTCTGATTGCAAAGAATCACAAACGCACCCTTTTCCTCCTGCCCCTCAACGAGACCCTTACTATGAAACTGATACCGAATCCGTATATTTTCGCCTTCAAACTGGGGAGTCAGGCACTCCATCCTTGGGTGGGTGGAGTAGACAATGCCCCTCACCGGAATATGGTTTTCACTGGTAATTTCAAATTCCCCGGTATATTCCTGTCCTTCTGTAACCGTAAGAAACAGTTCCTCGTCCGAAATAGAAAGCGAAGGCTGATCCGATTCGAATTTTCCTGCGGCTATCTGCCTGATTCTCTTCTGCACATCCACACCTGCTTTTCTACTAGTATGTCTTTTATTATATACGATTCCTTATATGCATGCAAGAACCAGCCCCACTTTTACGCCCTCGAAAAACGGGCATGGATCATGCGGCATCTCGCAGAAATCCACTCAATAATCAGGCTCAGATACCGAAGAACCGGTTCCGTAATAATTGCAAAAATTACCATCAGCATTTCACACTGTTTGGAAATTTCCGTAATTCCGAAAAAACTTCTGCCAAACAGCATGCAAAGAATCCATCCTGCAATCACGCCGACCAGCATTACAATATGTCCGGTATTCATCGGTCTTGCAATGCGGTGCAGAATCATAAAACCAACGATTGCAACCAGAATGGTACATGATGTAGACAGACAATCCAGATCTACCTGAAATTCCCGGCAGAAAATCACCAGACCACTTACTACGATAAAATCCGTCAGTCCTGCCGGAAGTGCCCGCACGAGTACGTTGGTCAGGAAATGTCCGCGGATCAGATCCTTATTCGGCTCCAGTGCCAGAACAAACGACGGAATACCAATCGTAAACATACTGATCAGCGATACCTGTGATGGTTCCAGTGGATAATCCAGCATCAGAATCACGGAGAAAATGGCAAGCAGCATGGAGAAAATATTTTTTACAATATACAATGCGGCGGTCCGCTCAATGTTGTTTACCACACGGCGTCCCTCTGCGACCACCGATGGCATTCTGGAAAAATCGGAATCTAAAAGTACCAGCTGTGCCACATTAGAAGCGGCTTCGCTGCCGGAGGCCATCGCCACGCTGCAGTCTGCATCTTTAAGTGCCAGCACATCATTTACACCATCTCCGGTCATGGCAACCGTTTTTTTATGTTCTTTCAGTGCCTGTACCAGCATCCGCTTCTGGCTCGGGGTCACACGGCCGAATACCGTATACTCTTCCACCGCGCGATAATAATCTTCTTTTTCTTTCAGAGTCGATGCATCGACAAAACGCTCCGCACCCACAATCCCCGCCTCTGCCGCAATGACGGAAACCGTCAGCGGATTGTCACCGGAAATCACCTTGATATCAACATCATTTTCCGCAAAATAAGTAAAGGTTTCCTTTGCCCCTTTGCGGATCGGATTGGCAAGCATCACAAAACAAAGCGGAAGTACCGGCTCTGTCAGCGGTTTCCGGTCAAGCGTCCCTTCATATTGCGCAAATACAAGCACACGGTAGCCTTTGCTGCTGTAGGTGGCAATCTGTTCCTGATACTGGGCAAACTGCCCCCGCAGAACAAATTCCGGTGCTCCGATCACATAAGATTTCCCATCGTTCATCACGGCTCCGGAATACTTTGTTTCCGAAGAAAACGAATACACTTCCCTTGCCCGCATACCACTTCCGTTGGAGAAATGCGCTTTGAGTGCTTCCATCGTCGCATTGTCTTTTTCCTGCGCTGCCACAAAATCTGCCAGCAGCTGGGAAATTTCCAGCTGATCTGCCCCATCCAGAACAGAAAAATCATAGACATGCATCCCCGGCTCGGTAATCGTGCCTGTTTTATCCACACAAAGAACATTGACTCTCGCCAGCGTCTCAATACATTTCATATCGTGGATCAATACCTTCTTCTGTGCCAGCCGCACGGAACTAACCGCAAGTGCCACACTTGTCAGCAGATACAGTCCCTCCGGAATCATTCCGATGATAGCCGCCACCATACCGGTGATACTGTCATGAAACGTTCCCTCATTGTAAATAAACGACTGCACGAACAGAGCAATCCCGATCGGGATGATAATAATTCCCATCACCATGATCAGATAATTCAGGGAGCGGATCATTTCTGACTGCTCTCCCTTTTTGCTTTTCGTCGCCTGCAGGGTCAGCTTTGAAATATAAGAATCTTTTCCGACCTTCTCAAGACGTGCACATGCCTTTCCGGATACCACAAAACTTCCGGAAAGCAGGGAATCCCCCTCCCGTTTTTCAATTTCATCCGACTCTCCGGTGATCAGTGATTCGTTCACCTGCAGTTCTCCGGATACCACTTTCGCATCCGCCGGAATCTGGCTTCCTGCCGAAAATTCCACAATATCATCCAGCACCAGCTGATCGGCCAATATCTCCTGTTTTTTCCCGTCACGGATTACCACTGCATGCGGTGCATTCAGGATCGATAATTTATCTAGTACTTTTTTGGAATGTACTTCCTGCACAATACCAATACAGGTATTGGCAACAATAATCGGAAGAAACAGCATATCCGACCATGCCCCGACAATGGCAAGCAATACCGCAATCACTGCGAACACAAGATTAAAATACGTACATACATTAGAACGCACAATTTCCGATACGGACAATGTCGAAGACTCTACTTTATAATTGTCCGCTCCCTGTGCAAACCGCTTTCTTACCTGTTCCATCGACAGCCCTGTCTGCGGATCTGCTGCAATCCGTTCTACTCTGACTCTGTTTTCCTGTTCCATTATAATAATTCCATCCGCTTCCTATGTATTTTCAATTCTATCTATTGATAAAATTATTATAACCGATTCTTCCAAAAAAGTTGTTCATTTTCTAAATATTTTTCAAATATTTAACAATTGTTTATAAATAATGCCGCATCACGGATTCCTGATCCATAATCAGTACATAAAAAACGTTTCCATAATATTTGTTTTCCACGATTCGTCCATGATCGAATACTTTTCGGTAGGTTCCGTCTTTTTTTAACATGGAAAAGCTGACATAATCATTGACTTTTCCCTGTTTCATGCGAAGCTGCGTCCAGATATTTTCCTCCACCTGCTGTTGTTCTTCCAGCTTGATCAGATTACAAAAATGACGCCTGGTATGCGCAAAAAAGTCTTCCAGATCCTCACACCCGGCAAGCCGTATCAATTCATGATTTGCAAATAAAATATAATCATCCTCCGGATCTGCTTTATAAATCAAAAAAGCACCTGGCAGATTTTCCGAGACCTCTCTCATGGAAAAGCCCAATTGTGTACGCTTTTCCTGCAACCCCGGCTGATAGACCTGACAGCCCCGTCTTCCCCGTGCCTTTACTTCATACAACGCAATATCTGCATAATGCATGAGACTTTCGATATCTTTGGCCTGCTTTGGATACTCCGCATAGCCCAAAGAAATAGTAAATGGATATTCTTTTCCTTTGTAGACAAACTTCCATGACATCGTAGCAAATGTCTCGATCATTTCTTTCGCCTGCATACAGGTCATGAACGGTAAAAAGATGCAAAATTCATCCCCACCACTGCGTCCAAGAACTGCCTGCTTTGGAAAACATTCCCGCATGCCAGATGCCACCTGTTCCAGCGCATGATCTCCCGCTGCATGTCCATAGGTATCATTGATGGACTTAAAATCGTCAACATCAAAGGTGATTCCCACACCTGGCTCCTGCGGATAGGCTTTCAGGTGCTTTTCTACCTGCTCATCAAAACCGGACCGGTTATATATTCCTGTCAGCGCATCCACCACCGACATCTTTTTTAAACGTTTTCTGCTCTCGTCAAGCCCAAGGGCAACCGCCGTAAGAATGGTCAGAAGAAGAACAATCATTCCCCCTCCCCACATCGTTGCCGTCGACAATCTGCTTTTTACCCAGCCACTTTTCGGTGTTACCTCCAGTTTCCAGGATTCTCCACCCAGATCAAAGGTATAAGCAACCGGATGCACCAGATCTCCACCGGAATTATAGACTTCCTCATAGGTATTTTTCCATGGAGCAGTTGTCTTGAGCAGCCGGTAATTATACCCAAATCCGGTAAGTGCCTGTACCGAATCCAGAAAAACTTCCGGAACACGGATAATCACAATGGTAAATCCCCAGAATTCTTCTTTGCCATCTTTTTCCAGGAAAACCGGATTTCTCACAGCAATTCCTTTTCCTCCCTGTTTGAGGCGAAATGGTCCCTGAATCACCGTAAGCTTATGGTCTATGGCATACTAGCAGAATGCTCCACGGTCGCTGTCGTGAAGCAGATCAATTTTTCCGGCTTCATTGTCTTCTTCCGGATAAATATCTGTAACCACACCGTCCGGCGCCAGCTGAATACTCTGAATGGTATCTTCCATCAGGTCGTTTGCTATTTTGTCAAATCCATGGATCTGCCCGCCATTACTTACTAAAATTTCTTTCAACGTATCGGTAATGGTAACACCGTCATTGATCTGTCCCTGCATGCGCTGTGCATAAGTCGTTGCATTTAACTTTGCATTGATGCGCCGCTCATTCTGTTTCCAGACTCCAATATTATAAACCACACTACCTAAAACCAGCATTCCCACTATAAATACCAGAACAGGAAATACTATTTTTTTCTTTGAAATACCCATCTTACATACTTTCATTTTATCGCAAAGAACCTCTTTTTATTGCTATACTGGCTTTATGGTATCATTCGTTTCCATCAAATGCAAGTGATTTTAAAGTTTCTTCTCCTCTTAACAGGTTCCGTGTGTCAGCAGCGTCTGATACATCTGCGGACTTCTGTCCCGGAATACCCCCCATTCTCTCCTGGTCTGTGCAATCTTATCCAGATCAAACACTGCGGTAAGAACTCCTTCTGTTTTGCGGTCTGCCTCTGCTACAATCTCTCCGGTTTCGTCACAAATAAACGAAGAACCGTAAAATGTCATTTCGGAATCTTTCTGCACTTCTTTTCCAATCCGGTTCGAAGCAATGACCGGCATGAGATTGGCTGCTGCATGTCCCTGCATGCATCTCTGCCAATGTGGTTTTGAATCCTTCTGTAAGACCGGCTCACTTCCGATTGCCGTCGGATAAAAGAGAAGTTCCGCACCCATGAGTGCCATGCAGCGGGCAGCTTCCGGAAACCACTGATCCCAGCAGATTCCAACACCTATGGAAGCATATTTTGTCTTCCATACTTTAAATCCGGTGTCTCCCGGTGTGAAGAAAAACTTTTCTGCATATGGCATACCGTCCGGAATATGGGTTTTGCGGTATTTTCCAAGTACGGTTCCATCCGCGTCAATGACTGCAACCGTATTAAATGCGGTATTTCCCGCACGTTCAAAAAAGCTGACTGGAATCACCACATCCAGCTCTTTGGCCACCTTTTTAAAATGATTGACCGCCGGATTTTCTTCCAGCGTTGTACACAGATCCATATACTCAAAATCATGTCTCTGACAAAAGTATGGTGTTTCAAACAGTTCCTGCAAAAGGATAATATCTGCTCCCTGCTTTGCAGCTTCCCGCACCAGACGATCCGCCTTTTTTAATGTTTCCTCCCGGTTCCATGTACACGCCATCTGTGTGGCAGCAACTTTTACTTCTCTCATAAATATTCTCTCCTTTCCTACAAATGAAACTTTCTTGTAATGGCATCTACCAAATAATCTGCGGTTCCCTCAACCCCTAAAAAGCTGCTGTTAATCATGATATCTTTATGATACTTGTCCTCCGGCAGATATCCCGCGTAATTCATATGATAGGAATCCCTCGCCTCATCGACAGCAACGATCATTTTTCTTGCCTCGGAAATGTCTATATTTAAATCTTTCACACAATGCTCCACCCTGTCTTCAAACGGTGCATAGATATAAATATGCATGGCATTTTCTTTTTCCTCCAGAATAAAATCGGAACATCTTCCTACAATAATACAGCTCTCTTTGTCCGCCAGAAACTTAATGATATTCTCCTGTGCCTTGAAAATATCATCCTGCGTATTGTTCGTTCCTTTTCCCAGTGGATACACCATTCTCGAAAACGGATTGTGAAATACCTTTTTGGCGCTTTCCTCTTCCTCATCAATGACCGAAACCGGAAGATCCAGCTGCTTTGCCGCCTCATCGACCAGATCACGGTCATAATATTCGATCTGCAGCTTTTCCGCCATTCGCTTCGCAATCGGCCGTCCCAGACTTCCAAACTGTCTTGTAATTGTGATCACATATTTATTCTTACTCATAAAAAGCTCCTTTCTCCATCAGCCTATGATTTTCTTTCCCTCAAAAAAGTTCGCAATCACCCGTGTATCACGGATTTCTTCCGGATCAATTGCAAATAGATTATGGCTCAAAACAATGATATTTGCAAATTTTCCTTCTTCAATGGTTCCCATCTGTTTTTCCATCTGATACACCTTCGCGGAACCCGCGGTATAGGCTTTTAATGCATCCTCCATGGAAATCTTCTCCCACGGATTATGCCCGGTCGGTCTGCCCGCATCGTCCCGTCTGGTCACTGCCGCATACAGTGTCACAAAGGGATTGAGATCTACCACCGGATAGTCCGTGCTGAGTGCAAGTTTGGCTCCGTGTTTCAATAATGTACCGACCGGCCACTCCAGTTCGCACCGTTTTGCCCCGATCTGATTGATCTTCTTATTATTTGTCAGCGTCAAGTGATACGGCTGCATGGAGGCAATGATGTTATGTCCCCGGAAACGGTCAATGTCCGATTCTGCAATGTTTTCAATATGCTCAATCGTATTGCAGAATTCCTTCTTTCCGTTGACCTGTTCGGACTTTTCATATAAATCCAGTGCCAGCCGCACCGCCCCGTCCCCGATCGCATGGAGCCGCACCTGAATGCCTTTACCGTTTGCCGCGATAATTTCTTTTTCCATTTTTTCTTTCGGCCACAGCGGAACGCCCTGCCCACAGGAATCCGGCATGTCCTCATACGGCTCTAACAACATCCCGGTATGGGTTTCCGTAACTCCGTCAATGAAACCTTTCAGCCCCATGATCCGAAAATGTCCGGTGTCAAAATGCTCTCTCATAACAAAAAACTTTTCAAACGACGTATAGCCGAACAGTTTCGTGTACACATAAATATTCGAACAGAGTTCCCCGCTCTGATCCATTTTGCGAATCAGTTCATATTTTTTATAGGTTTCTTCAGTATAATCATCCGCAAACATTTCACTGACGGCAGCAATGCCGTTTTCTGCCAGATACTGCTGGAACTGTCTGTAGATATGAAACAGCTCGTCCTCTGTAAAATCCATATACTGATCCACCGCCGGTTTCATGGCTGCCGGCTCAAGCAAAAGCCCACTCGCTGTGCCATCCGGCATCTGCACGATCTGTCCGCCCTCCGGCTGTACCAACGGATCAATGCCAGCCTCTTCTAACGCTTTCGAATTCATCCACATACTGTGACAATCCGAACAGTACAGATATACCGGACGGTCCGGGACCACCGCGTCGAGACTTTCTTTTGTCGGCAATACGGTGCGATCCCAGTTCCCGATAAACCAGCCGGCACCGCGTATCCGCTGATACTCCGGATGTTCTCTGGCAAACTGTCCGATCCGTCTGGCACACGCCTGCTCCGAAGTTTCCTTTCCAAGATCATCACAGACATATTCACTGAAATTTACCGCACCGGAAAAAATATGCGTATGACCGTCAATAAAAGACGGCATGATCATCTGCTCCCCGTAATCATACAGCGGAAGCTTCGGATCTTTGTCTCCATACTCCCATGGAAGAATCTCCCGGATCTTTGTCCCCTGCACATGGATGGTACAGGGTTCCGGCCGATGCCCGGTTCCCCGGAACACCGCCTTGCTTCTTATCAGATACCCTTTTTCTTCCATCACAACCAGCCTCCTTTTACATTACCACTCCACAGATCACAAACAGGATGATACTGATTCCACTCGCCAGCAGCACATAGGGCAGCTGGGACAGGGAATGTTCCATATTTTCGATACCGGCTCCCGTCGATGCTAAAAGCGTGGCATCTGCATAAAAGCAGGCATGGCTTCCGAATGCGCCTCCGGAAATAATGGCAGCCATGATCAGCACCGGATTGGCTCCGATTGCTGCGCCGAGTGGAAATACGATTGGCGCAACCACAGCACTCATGCCCCAGAAAGAACCCGTTGCAAAACAAAGCAATGCAACTAATACAAATGCGATTGCCGGGAAAAATGCTCCGCGAAGCAATGGTTCCATGGATGTCACAATGAAATCCGTCATTCCCATCTTCTCCGTCAGCTGCTGCAGCATAAAAGCGATGACGAGAAGCATCAGGATGGAAAGCATATCTGCAAATCCTTTTACAATCACTTCAAAGAAATGTTCAAACGGCACAATCTTTCTCGGAACATATAAAACAAAACAGACAAGAATCGCTGCAACCACGGATGTCAGCAGATCCGAGGTAATAATGGCAAGAGCTACAAGAACAACCATAGGAATCAGAAAATCCCAGATGTTTCCGTCTTCCTCATATCCTTTTCTATCATCATGATTATACTTTCTGCTTGCATCACTGTACACTTTTCCGGTTTCTTCCACTCGTATATAAGCTTTTTTCATAGCCCCTAATTTTGGCATGATGCCCAGACAGAACAACAATACAATGATCAATGTAATGATTGGATAAAAACAAAACGGAATTGCATGAATATAAGCATTGATTCCGGATGTAAATCCAAGTTTCATCACACTCTTCTGTTCAGCAAACAGACTTGCGTAAAACACGGCCCATGTGGAAAACGGGAGAAGCACGCATACCGGAGCTCCCGTGGAATCCAGCATATAGGCAAGTGCCTCTCTCGGAAGCTTCCGCTTATCGTAAGTACCCTTCATGCAAACGCCGATGGAAAGAACATTCAGATAATCGTCCACAAAAATAAGAATTCCCATGAGAAACGTTGTAAGAAGCGTTTTCCGCTCTGTGTTACACACTTTCGAAATCACCTTTGAGAATCCAAAACTTCCTTTCGACTCCTGCAAAAGTGCAATCAGACTTCCAAACAATCCACATGCCAGAATGATCCAGACATTGTCTGCCAGTGTACTCTGCAGAAGGCTGCACCACTTGGCAAGAAAATGTGTCCGGTACAAAATAACCGCGGCAATCAGCGAACCTGCAAGCAACGCTTCTACACATTTTCTTGTTTTGGTGGCAAAAATGACAATACACAGAATAATCAAAACTGCAATCAATCCACTCTTCATACTTTTTCTCCTCTCTCACGCAAAAAAGGCATCCAGGTTTAAGCCTGAATGCCTCTTTGCATATGTATCTGTTTTTCTTTTTTAGTTGCGTTTATCTTAGCATGTTTTATTTTTCATCACAATTCTTAATTATATGAATACTACCATAGATTCTGTCTGTTTTCTACTTGATTTTAAGTATATTTTGCCGTATAGTAAATAAAAAAATGCGCGAGGTGTGTCAAAATGGATAAAAATATGTTTCTGATGATAAATGATCTGATCTATGATCTCTATTCCTGCCAAAGCGTGGAAGATTTAAAAAATATCTTTCTTCCCCGCCTGAGACTCGTCATTCCATGCAGTTATACCACAATCCTTCTGCCCAATCCTCCGGATCAGGTGTCTCCTTTTTATCCGATCTATACCCCGGAGGCCTTCGCCATCGCAGAAGAACGTTATCTGCAGTCCATTCATGAAGACAAACTTCTCTGGAACTGCTATTCCCGCGAACCCAAACTGGTCCGGGAGAGTGATCTCCTACCGGATGATGTCCGGCTGAATTCCCGCCTGTATCAGGAATGTTATCAGGGCTTCCATATCTACGACAGCCTACAGTACACAAGCGCCTACAACCGGCAGTTTCTCGGTGTGCTCACCCTCTTCCGCACAACCAATGAACCACATTTTACGGAAGAGGAAATGTTTTATGTCAATGCCTTAGGACTTCATTTCAATGCCGTCCTCTATCGGATGTTCTGCGCCGTTTCCGCACATACCACTTCCGGACATGACAGTGCTTTTTTCTGTGAACAATATCATCTGACGAAAAAAGAAGGAGCCATTTTTGCCCTGCTCCTGCAGTACAAAACAAATGAAGAGATCTCCGATGCACTTGACATAACAGTCAACACCCTGCAGAAACATATCCAGAATATCTTTCGCAAAACCAATACCACATCCAAATGGGAACTGCTGCGTCTGGTTTCCGACCAGACTTCTTAACGTGCAGCGTTCCACCTATACCATTTTTACCACCCAGACGTTGCTTCGTACCATGCAGTATCCGATCACGACCTTGATCAGCTCCGTGGCCTGTACCAGAAAATAAACACTTACAATTCCAAGTCCCGTACCGTGTGCCAGCAAAAATGCAACCGGCACAACAACCACCCAGGTAAACACCGAATCAAATAAAAACGTAACCATCGTTTTCCCACCGGAACGAAGCGTAAAATAAGACGCATGACTAAACGAACAAAACGGCATGATCAGCGCAGAAACGGCGATAAACTTTGTAGCCAGATCCTTAATTTCCGCTGTCGTATTGTAAATATCAGGGAAAAATCCCCCCACGAGAAACATGATTGCTGCCATAATCACACAGCAGAAGACACTGAAAACAATCATCTTGTTGTCTGCGTCTTTTGCCTTTTCCAGTTCTCCGGCTCCCAAATACTGTCCCACAACAATACTGATACATGCCCCCAACTGTATATAGACAATGTTAAACAAATTGGTAATCGTCGTGGCAATATTCAGCCCTGCCACCACATCAAGTCCGCGCACAGAATAGCACTGGGTCACGGTGGTCATGCCCGCCGCCCATAAAACCTCATTGAACATCAGGGGAAGCCCTTTGATCAGTATCGTTTTCAGTTCGCTCACCGGGATTCCAAATCCGCGATAAGCCCCTTCCAGATACCGGTTCTTCTCCCGGTTTCTATGTGCCCAGAGGACAACAATAACCGCTTCCACATACCGGGCAATCACAGTGGCAAGTGCCGCCCCTGTCACCCCAAGTTCCGGAAACGGTCCCACACCAAAAATCAACAGATAATCCAGCACTGCATTGGTTCCCACCGCCACAAAACTTGCCAGCATCGGAACGAGCGTCTGTCCCGTTTCTTTTATATTGGTGGCATATGCCTGGTTCACTGCAAACGGAACCAGTCCCACCAGCATAATCACCAGATACTGCTTTCCATATTGAAGTGCCACATCGGTTGCTCCATTTCCCGCAGTATCCGTCAGATACAGGGAAATCAGATCCGATCCCTTCGTAAGCAGCAGCAACATGGTAAGTCCTGACACAAGTAACGTTGCATAAAGCTTAAAACGAAACGAATGCATATGTCCCCTGTGATCCCCATTGCCAAAATACTGCGCACCAAAAATACTTGCCGCCGACACTGCTCCAAAAATTGCCAGATTGTACACAAAAATCAGCTGGTTTACGATTGCAACACCGGACATCTGTTCCGTTCCCAGCTGCCCCACCATAATGTTGTCCAAAAAGCTGACCAGATTCGTGATAGCATTCTGCAGGATCATTGGCACTGCCAGCAATAAATAATGGCGGTAAAATGCACGATCCCCCATATACTTCTTTTTAAATTTTTTCCAATAACTCATTAAAAACCTCTTTCATATTATTTTTCAATCCTCTTTTCGAAATCCCTGGTTTAAAAATTCATTCCATTTCGCATTTGTATTCTCCCATTCATGCTTCTGCATAATCCGGTTCCGGTCACTTAGAATTGCCAGCATCTCGTCCACGATTTCCGCCATCGGAAGTTTCCTGTAATGTGACAAATAGCCAAGCATCCTCTGTGCCGTCCAGTCTGTGTTCAGATTCAGTGAAATCTGCTCACAAAACTCCTGTGGAAAGCCACGGTTCAGGAGGGTGTTATATAATTCCATTGATTTTTGTGTTCTGGGTTTCATGTCTTCTCCATTCTGCAGTAATCTTTTACGTCAATTCAATTAAAAACATCTCGTACAGATCATCCTCTCCCTGCAACAGCGGCGAATTCTCGCCGCCTCCATTCGTGGAGCGACGCATTGCTGCGTAAGAATCCTCACCGGCAGAGACCAGATCCATAGCGGAAAAGGTGCATCCATGCTCCTGTGCAATACGACAGAATGCGGAAACCGGATTTTTCATTTCCCGCGTGGCTAACAACGCCTGCGCAAGTTCCGGATTGGAGCGAGCCCTGACTTTTAAATTTTCCAATTCATCATATATGTTCATCGTGTTTTCCTTTCTCATCCATCTGTAACCTTGTTATGTCACACATCTTTCCTGCCTATTCTTTTAAACTCACAAAAAAATGCTCTCCTGCCGGTCAGATTACCTCTGCGCCAAATGGCATCAGGGATAATTTTGCAATTTTGAAAAACTGCTTTCCAAAAGGGATTCCGATGATGGTTATACAGCATATCAGACCCACCAATGCATTTCCAACCGCCATAGGAATTCCTGATACAATCAACCATATGCCATGAGTGTGCAATTTAGATGCACAACCCTTGGCTTTACGTTAAGCCTTGAATTCAAAAATGATGCAACAGTCCTCTATCGGACCGGCAAAAAGTAAGCATCATGCATCACTTTGCACCTGCCATAGAAAAAGATTAGATTTGTTTTTGAGATATAGGTCTGACTGACCTATGTGTGATTTGTGTTCTGCTCTTTCTCTATGATCCAACAACCGTTCTCATTACTTCTAGGATATTGTACCATAGATTGCTTATTTCGGAAATTACTTTCCTGTAAAAATGGGCAGAAGAAAACCTCCAAATCTTTTGGGAAATTGGAGGCTTGATTCTACTCGTTTCCATTTACATATGTTGATAATACCCTTTTCAAATAAGCACTATCATATTTTGAATATAGCTCAGAGTATTTAAATGACATCATTCTAAATTCTTCTAATATGTTATTCTTTTTCTCTTCATCCAGCGTTTGAAAATATACATCACTCATAACATTTTTTGATGTTATATCCAAACAAAACTTCTCCATCTTTACAATTTGTAAGAGTTCATCTAAACCTCCGTCATCTGGTAAATCCATTTCTAATTTTTTGTATTTTGCTGTATGATAAGAATGGTCTTCTATGTATTGATTACAAAATTCGATAAACTCATCACAACTGCTATGAAATCCTTTTTCTCTCAGTTTTTCAAAATCTTTAAATTGTTCATTCATTTCTTCTATACACGCCAATAAATCGTTCTTTACTTCTCTAACAACTTCTTGCCTTGTACTATCCTGTAAGTTTTTTATCTCTCGTTTTCTTTTACTTTTTTCGCCGATGCCATTACTTATAACACCTAAAAACCAGCTAACAAATGTTTCTATCAAAATCATTCCCTCCAACTGTTTCATTTATCCATATCGTAGCAATCTCATATTTTAAACCGATTATCAGTAATTATGATTTTCCCTTTTCATATATTAGGCGTAACGCACTTTTCTTTGCAATACTATTTATCAGTTATTCCATATAAGTCTTTAATTTTTTGTGTATTATGCCTGATTAACCATTTTGTAAATGTATTCCATTCACATGGTCGTGTTATTTTTCTCTCATCCGTATACAAAGAAGCATCTATCCCATATCGCATTGAATTGCGATAATTATTGCCTGCATCCTCTAATTTTTCATATTTGAAACAAGCTCTATCCAACTCTATTTTTCCGAACATATTATCTTCTACTACCCATACCTCATATTCGCCACCATGAATACTATTAGCACACACATTTTCCGGATGAAATAAGCATTCATCAAACATAACTACTTTTTCAACAGGCAATTCTCGAATTATTGACATACTGCTTCCATATCCATATAACCTGTTATCATGCGCATACGATGTCATTATATTCACTGGCAAAGTAATAGTACTATTATTTGGATCCTTCAGGTGTAACAGCTTCTATTTCAAAAGGTCTTAAAGATCGAACCAATTTTATTTTTCCATTTTTTACATAGGTACTCTTTTTTAATTCCTTTTGAACAAAGTGATATAACAAATCAATTTCTGCACATGCGGCGTCAATATCTGCCTCTTTCAAATTTCCATATTCGTGAAGCATATTCATTTCTGTACCATCTTTTAAATAATATTGCTCATATCCCGGTACTCTATGTATATTAAAATTTCGTGCAATACAATATTCTATAAAACCTCTTCCATAATCTCCTACATCTGCATTAAAATAACCCTGGCAATGCTTTAGGCAATTATTTTTACACATATATCCGCCCCAAAACGCCTGTAATAACAATTCGTTCTTCAAATGAAATTCTTTCACGCTATTTTTCCTCTTTCTGTTGCTCTACTACTTGGCTGTAAAAAGCTGCTATCTTTTCAATTTTATTTGTCTTGCTTTTTATTGGTAATGATTCCCAAATAATTTGCTTGTAAGGTGCCTTTGACGTTTTTCCAACTCTTGAATCTATAATAGAAACAATTCCCTTATCGCTCTCACTCCGAATCAATCTTCCAATCCCCTGCTTTAGTTTTATAACCATCTCCGGAACCGACACTTCCATTAAGCCATCCTTGCTCTGCTGGTACTTGTAATCAATAATCGGCTCCCTTACTGGAAATGGTAGTTTAAAGATAATTACATGAGATAACGACACACCTTCAATATTGATTCCTTCCCAGTAACTTCCAGTTCCTAGTAACACAGAATTAGTATCATTTCTAAACTTCTCTAAAGTCTCTGCCTGCTTTGCATTCCCTTGCTGCATCAATATCTTGAATGGCAAGTTTTCCTTCTGCAATCTATCATATACCGCCTGCATATCCGTTTTTGCTGTAAATAAAATTAAAGATTTTCCATTGCTGATATAGAGCAATTTTATAATTTCCCGAACACCTTCTTCTATAAACTTGTCTCTTTCACGTGTAGGATGCGGCATATGTTCTGTATAATAAATCTTCGCATGCTCATCATAATTAAATGGTGATATTATAGGCTCGCATACCAAACTTCGTTCAATCTGAAATCCAGTGTTATTAATAAAATAGGTGTAGTTCTTTATATAATCTTCATTTTTACCACTTGTAATAGTTGCCGAAGTCAAAATTACTGGTAAGCCAGAATCACCAAACATAATTCGCCTTGTAATCTTGTCAACCTCCTTGGGACACTTATATAAACGAACTCCTTTTATTCCACGACTTCCCCTATCTCTTTCTAACCAGAAAATATCTTCGCTATTTTTCCTTTTTATAATTGACTCCAAAAAGGCAACATAATCTTCAAGCTGTTCTACCTCTTCATCGTAATTTTTCCTACTATGATCACCTATAAAATCACCAAATGACATTGACGCTTTAAACTGGATATCATCAAGAATATTTCTTAATTCTTCAAAATTTGCTCCAATACTCCTTACATAATATCGGTCTATATCCTGACCATTTTTTTCTGCCTCTTTGTCCTGCTCATTCATTTGCTTCAATAGTGATTTAAAAACCTCATCTATCAAATAATCTGCGTTTTCCAGTTCTTTGGCAAATGCCGAATCAAAAGAATCAACTGCTTTTCCTGCCCCATACATTGCATCTTTCAACTGTTTAAGTGAAATGCAAGAAGTCACAGATGAACGGACTTTACTTTCCAAATTATGAGCCTCATCTACTACAACAATTCCAATATCTTCACTCATAAGTTGTCTTCGATAATTTGCTTTTTTATGCATATTCACAGCAAGCAAATCCTGATTACATACAATAATCCCATGTGTAGACATCATTTTCTGACGCAAATTATAGTAATGACAAGAGCCACAGTAGCTACACTTATCTTTGCAAAATTGTGATTTATATTCTTTCACATTTATCCGGTTCCATATTTCATCTGGAATCGCAACATTCCAATCCGCCTTCTCATACCCATATTTGCAGATTGCATCATTGATTATTTGGTGTTCCACATTTTCTGCAATAAATTCTTTTGTAAAACAATCATCAAACCGCTTTTTGCACAAAAAATGGTTTTGCCCTTTGGCTATAAGGACTTCTACTTCATAATTAAGCATGTCCATAATTTTTTCTATATCATGAGTCAACTGCTCTTGTAATGCTATTGTCGATGTCGCAATTACTATTGGTCTATGATAAATTTTGCTATAATATAGAATTGGTACAATGTAAGCAAATGACTTTCCAATTCCAACACCAGCTTCAACAAGCACATGCTTGTTTTCTCTAATTCCATCTACAATTTCACAGGACATTTCCCATTGTCCTTCTCTATCTTCAAATCCAGTAGCAATAGCTTTATCTTGAAAAAAAGAAAATACATCTTCTCCGATTTTCTGAAATCTCTTTTTACGTTCATTCTGTTCTTCTTGTAATATCGCATCTTCATCATATCTCCATAAACGCAAACTAACACCTTCTTCCACATCATATGACTTCTAGAGCCCTTTTATTCTCAATAATCGTTTCTATATTTTAAATGAATTTCCTAAGATATTGTACCATATATTATCTGGTCCTGAAATTACTTTCTTCTAAGAATTGGAAGAAGAAAACCTCCAAATCTTTGTGAGACTTGGAGGTTTGTTACCAACCATTTTGCAATACTTAATACCTACTACTCAGTTTGTGTTTGACTTTCTTCTAATTTTTCTATCATTTCATCTATGCGTTTTATAAAGTCTTCTGTATGGCGAACCGCAAAGACCTTTCCGCTTTTCTCAAAACCTTCTTTTTGCACGTTCATCAACTCATGCAACTTTCTAAATCCCAAAAGACTTTCTTCCGGGTTTATATCTTTTGACAGAATATTTTCTCTCCACATATCATTGAAATATCCAGAAAATTGATGCCTTGTCGAATTATCTCCTTTTGCATATGCTTCTGCTGTAACAATCGCCATTTCTTCATCAAACATATTAAATCGTTTGTTCTGACAAGCCGTAAATGCAGTGAATGCGTCTTCGCGCATCCCTTCAATGTATAAATTTTTATTGTTACTAAACATTAATAAATTTCCATTTTGGAATTCTGCAATAAGCTGGTAGGTATTCCACTCATCTTCAGTAAAATATTCTCTACTCTCTGTACCAATAATAGAGTGCAATTGCTGCCCTTCCTTTCTGGAATCTAACAAGCTCTTTATTACTGTTGCAACTCCGGTTCGAACTTTATCCCAATCCACGCTTAAAGGGAATCCAAAATTATAGTATCTTCCCCAACAATTATTCTGTATAAAATATACATATTCATCTAAACTAAGTTCTCCTGCATATGCCATTTCAACCACCTGCGGAAATCCTTTTATAATCACCTCTTCTTCAACATCCATAATTCTATGTGTTCGAACAATATCGGATGGCGTTTCTGCTTTTTTCTTTGACTGAATAACTTCTATTTCATATGTAAGGGCATCTACATCCCATATACCACGAAGTATCCATTTTTTCACTGTTGCAAGCATATATTGATTCTGAAAAGCCGGATATAATTCCTGAACTTCCTTATCCGAAAACAATGTCCCATAGTATCCTTCTTTTGCAATATTAGCTTTATATGCAATCATATAGGAGATAAAACTATAAAACCTTTTGTCTATATCTTCAAACCCTTTTTCTACTAAAATCGCATAAACTCGATAAAAATCTCTTATCGCACATTTTAAACTTCGAATATTATGCGTTCTTTTACTATTCTGTGATTCATTATAAGTATTTCTATCGGGAGCAAATAATTCTAAAATTCCCTCTTCACATTCCTTCACAAAACCCTTATACTTTTCATCTTGATATTTGGTTTTTTCAATAACTGTATTTACAATGCCTGCATAATCAGGGATATACTGAACCGTTCGGTGTATAATCTTTTCTTTAATTTCATTATAAGACAATTCATCAGCGTCTTTTTGTGATTTGTACTTTATCTTCCCTGTTGTTCGTTTGGCAGGATCGGTATCATCTCCATTCTCAAAAGTATCTATTTCAAATTCTATTGGAATAGCAGATGTTTCTGTAGAAATTCCCATCTTATCCTGATTTGCAACAATAATCGTATGAAACTTCTGATTTTCACAGTAATCATTAATTGCGCCGAGAACATCAACAGTATCTAAACAGCAACGTTCTAAATCATCAAAAACTAAAACTACGTGTTTTTCTTCTATCACATTTTTTATTTCTACAAAGGACAACCAATCTGTAGTTGCTATCCCCCTAATCCACTCTGGTAAAAAATCTAATTTACCGGCTATTTTTTTTCCCCATTTCGCTTTTTTAACCACACCTGTCCATTTCTTATCTTTATTATATTCACTAATCCATGCCTGCTTAATTGCCATATGTATTCCTTCTATGGTTGTTATACCAAACAATGAAATGCGAATTACATGTGCCTTGTCCTTCAAGGCTTCTTTCAGTTCATTATCTATAAGATATGTTTTTCCACATCCCCATTCTCCAGTCAAAAGTACCGCTCCGACAGGTTCTGGTTCTTCACAATAATACATCAATTCATCTATTGTCTTCATTTGAATTTCACCTCTGTTTGTAATTCCTCAAATTTTATGAAACTGAATTTACTAACCGTTTTATGTACTATTTCGATTTTACAAATTGGCTTACAGCCTATAAGCCAATTTACTCAGATAATTCATATTCAATTTCTTCCACTGTCGGCAGACTGCTTTTTAATTCTTCACGAAGCACCTTTGTCAATTCGTATGCTGCAATCCCAATTGGCTGTGAAATGTCATCCAGTGCATATTCCGCAACAACATTATCCTTATCTTTACAAATAAGTAAACCAATTGTCGGATTATCCTGCTCCGATTTCATTTGCTTATTAACTGCTGTCACATAAAAATTCAATTTGCCTGCAAACTCCGGCTTGAATTTTTCTGTTTTCAATTCTACAACCACATAACAATGCAGCCGGACATGGTAAAAAAGCAAATCCATATAGAAGTCACTTTCTCCCACATGCAAATGAACCTGTCTACCCAAATATGCAAACCCAGTACCTAATTCCAATAAAAATTGGGTTATTTGATTAATCAGTGCATCTTCCAATTCCTTTTCATCATACTCTTCTCTCAGAGTAAGGAAATCAAAATTATACGGGTCCTTTAATGTCTGCTGTGCTAAATCAGATTGTGCCTCTGGGAGCTTCAATTGGAAATTACTAACTGCTTTTCCTTGTCGGTTATATAATCCACTATCTATTTGATGTTCTAATACGTTCCTGCTCCAGCCGTTATCCATTGTTTTCTGTACATAAAACAATGCCTCCTGTACGTTGTGGCACTTATACATGATTCGCTGGTTATGTCCCCAAGGAATGCTTTTTACCATATTTTCAATAAGTTCCATTCGGCTTACAGGCTGTAAGCCATTTTCCTCAGAATTATAAAACTTATACCAGTATCGTATACTCTTCAAGTTTTGTACCGAAAAACCTGACATATCAGGAAATGATTTTTGCAAATCCTTACTCATTGTTGCAAGAAAAGCATCACCCCATTTAGCATGTTTCTGCTTTGCAACAATGTCCCTTCCAATTCCCCAATATAATTCCAGCAATTCATAATTCACTTTAACTGCAGCTTTTATCTGACTCTGTTTTATCCGTTTTTTAATATCTTCTATCCATGCTTTGTACTCATCATTCACAACAAAGCCAACCTCTCTGTTTTCCACTAATATTCCTCCAATCAGTATTTCCTATCCATTACTTGTGTATTCCTACTTCTATTTCATTTTACATTTCATCAAATTTCTCCATGTGACATATCTATTATAATTATCATACTTAACGCCAAATTTTGTATCAAACAGATTGCAATCACAGATTTGCATCTAATAATATGTGCTTCAATTTTATCCTTACCTTTTTTCAGTTATGCAATATGCTGCGGAACAACAAAACACTCATCCAACTGTTTATGTAAAAAGGAAATTGTTGTCAAAATATCAATTGCGTCCTGCTCATTTACAATCCACTTTATCTTCAGTTCATGTGCTGTTACATTTCTAACCATATGTGTAACTCCGTTTAACATCTCTTTTAACCCATTTTGTGCATTTCTTTCCGAAGGTGTCTGCAACGAATTTATTGCCAATCTGGGATTATTAACTGCAAAAGCGTTATTAAATAAGTTGGAGCCATCATCCTGTATCCCTGTCTTTTCTCTTACCTTCTCTGACAAACTCTTTGCAGCTTCAAAGATTGCATGAAAATAGTTCTCCTGTAAGTATTCTTCTTTACAGCATTTTATTACATCCTGATGAACATGCCTCTTTTGCAGCTCGCTTACCAAATCTCTTGTCCGTCTTTCGACCTCCGATATTGTGGTTGCTGCCTCTATCTTTATCAGCTTTCCCTCATTTGTCATCTGTAACCCGATTAACATCAATGGTTTATTTATCTCTAATAAAATCTCATCATAATCACCATTTTGACCGTTAATGAACCTTACCGGTTTTAAGCTCTTTTTAATAAAATTAAGAAAAGCATTTGACGATCCGTCTATTTCTTGTCTCGCTAAAAAAGTGTAGTAGATTCTTTTCCATTTTGTACTTTCATTGCTTGTGTCTCTTACTCCGCATTCCCGAAAAATTTCATTCATTTGGCTTCCTGTCATGCATTCTGCAACTATTCTAGACAACACTTCAACTTCCGAATTCGCAAGTTTTCTAATTTTCTCTGCCATCATCATTCCCCCCTTAATACCAATCCTGGTACTGTGCCATTTCCTGCATCATATCAGACTCCCAATCTGCGACAGATTCAAATTCACAATCACATCCATCACAAAAATTAAAAATTGCCTGCATAAACTCATACACATTTTTTAAGTCCAAATCAATATTATCAAAACGATATTCTAAACTGTATGAAGTAGGATATCTAAAAATATCGCCATTCTTATCTATACAACTTAGTTCTTGAATCTGTTTTTCCACAATATTTATTATGCTTATATCCTGACCTTGCGCATTAGCATAATATTCTATCATTGGACGGACATTCTTCCACAACTCCTTATATAATAGATGACTTTTTCTTTTGCTCCTAAAAACATTTTGAGGTACACCATGCTCTATTGTTTTATAAAACATTCTTTTTAGTCCCAATTCTATTAGATTTCTTAACAAAAAGAGAATCGGAAACACTTTCTCTTCTTTTGATATTTCATCACATTCACAGAACAAGAATTCTGCAGACTGACTATATCCCAACACCAATTTATGAAATCCATCTCCTGTGATTGATTCCCATAAATAGCAGTTCCCAAATCCATGGTTTGCAAATTGTAAAAAAACCGATGACCGCAAAGCATCAAATCTGTCTATTCTATTTTCTTCTTGTATTTCCAAACATTTCTGAATAATTCCATATGCCTGAAGCATACTATTTGCCATATCAACAATATCCAAAAATTTATTTTGATAATTCAATAAGAATTCATCTTCTAGTGGAAATCTAAAAAAATCAGATTTTGCATCTACCTCTTCCAGTGAATGCAAGTACTTCTTCATCCACCCATATTCTTCTTCCGTAAGCAATATTGCTGTTTCTCTTTCGTATGCATCGAACAACATATACAAATCATGCTTACAATCAAGAAATATCTGTTGTATTTTTCTTTTTTCTGAAATTGCTCCACAGATTAGCGCTTTTAGCCCCAATTCCATACCATGTCTGAAAAGATACATAGTTGGGAAAAACCACATATCAGACTTGATGTTATCATGTCCGCTATCTACTATTTTCTCACATATCTTATATCCGCATTCAAAAAAATCCTGCGATAATTTTTGATAATCTTCCTTACTGTTTTTGCTCCAATCAATATGTACTAAATAATTGTTGTTATTTATATCATAAAAGCTTTTGCCATCTATCGGCCATAACCAATTTGCATCACTCATCGTATTCCTTCTTTCAAATTATTTGCATCCTATTGCTTATGATAATACCTTTATTTGTAACTATTCAGTACCTTCATAGTTACGAGCATAAATCCATGCAAAATTTGCTGCGCAAATGGATTTGTGCCTGTAGTCACTACTTTTTCTTACGTTCAGCGCAGTAAATTCGCAGACCTGCTGAACAGTTACCTTTATTTTAATTATACTTGATATCAACAGGTTTCCACAATCTTCATTTTTAAACTTCCTGTCGTTTACACCAACAATAAAACACCCGAACCTATCGGGCATTTTATTCTTACCATAAATCCCACGGATTTATTTTACAGGCAGGAATTCCGTTTCCCTATTCAGTTGTCATCCCTGCCCATCACTTACTCATATCTGATTTCCTGCTCCATAACGATTCCCGACTGAAACTGGATAATCAGCTTCTCGGCAGAGACTACCTTGATGCTTGCTATCAGCCTTCTTACAAGGTCATTATCAAATTCCGGTATCTGGCAGGTCTGTTTCTCCAGGAAACTGTCCATATCCTTCAACCGCTGTTCATAACTGTCTGCCAGTTTTGTCTTCCGTCTGGCCTCTATCTGCTCCTCTTTTAAAGTGGTGATTTCTTCTGCTATTCTGCGGTACCTCTCATCGAATTCATCGGTGTAGGAACCTACCCTTGCATTTTCTGCAATCAGAGCCACCATCTCTTCTTCTTTTTCTTTGATTTTTTCATCGTATTCATCTGGCTCCTGTTCTCCACCGTAGCTTCCGATTACCCGGATGACATTCTGTCGGAAGGCTCCTACAAAATCCCCATCGCCTCTGGTGATTCTGTTTATGGCTTCCATTACTGCTCTGTTTATAGCACCCTCTTCCAATGTCTCGGATTTCTTGCAGTTCTTGGTTCCGTTTGTCAATCGATTGCTGCACCGCCACACAATCTTCTTTTTGCCATTTCTCGACCATGTGACTCTTCTGTATTCCTGTCCGCAGTCTCCGCAGAGCAGTAAACCGGTAAGGGCATATTCTGAAGAAAACTTGCTCTTTTGATTCTTCTTTCTTGTTACCGCAGCCTTGTTCATGGATGCACGTCTCGCCAGTTCTTCCTGCACCCGGTAAAATAATTCCTTTGGTATGATTGGCTCATGGTCATCTTCCACATAATACTGTGGCACAATCCCCTTATTGATAACCTTTTTCTTGGTCATGAAATCTACTGTATAGGTCTTCTGCAGCAAGGCATCTCCCATGTACTTTTCATTCCGGAGCATTTTGAAGATTACCGAATCATACCATCTATCCTGTCCTGTGGCAGTTTTTATGCCATTCTCCTCTAGGTACTGACTTATCTTTTTTGCACTATAGCCCTCCAGATAAAGTCTGAAAATTAACCGCACGATTTCTGCCTCCTCCGGTACGATGACCAGATCGCCATTTTCATTTTTGGTGTAACCCATGAATTTGTTGTGGTTGACTATCATCTTTCCATTTTCAAACCTTCGGACCACACCCCATCTGGTGTTCTCGCTGATGTTACGGCTCTCTTCCTGTGCCAAACTGCTTAAGATGGTAATCAGGATTTCTCCGGTTCCATCCAAGGTGTTGACACCCTCTTTCTCGAAAACCACCGCTACATTCTTTTCCTTCAGTTTTCGAATGGTCAGCAGGGAATCTACCGTATTTCTGACGAATCGGCTTACCGACTTTGTCAGTATCATGTCGATTTTTCCATCCAGTGCATCCTTTATCATGGCATTGAAATCGTCACGCTTTTTGGTATTGGTTGCACTCTTTCCATCATCGGCATAAATCTCAGCCATTTTCCAGTTGTCTGTTTCCTGTATTTTTCGGGTATAATATTCTACCTGTGCCTCGTAGCTACTCTCCTGCTCTTCAAGCTCCGTGCTGACTCGGCAGTAAGCCGCTACCCTCAGTTTCTTCTCTGACAGCTTGATGCTCCTGTCATACTGCGGTTTTGCAGGTATCATGGATACTTTCTTCTTTACCGCTGTCTGTGGCATATCTGCTCCTTTCCGGCTCCTATAAATCCCGGTAGCCTATCTTTATACTGTTATTGTTAGGAAAAATCACTCTTACGGAATCGTCCTTGTACACCACTATCTGCTTTATGAGCCTGTATTACAAATATATCCGGCATGGGATTTTGGAATCACCTTTGGCACACCGGTTGTTCCTCCTGATAACAGATAGAGGGCTGTTTCCTTATAGTATGACGGCTCTATCGGTTCATCCTTTTGCTGATAGATTTCCTCCAATAAAAGAAAACCTTCCTCCGGCTCTTCAGAAATTACAAGAATCTGCTCCTCCCACTGAGTAATTACATTCTTAGCTATCTCAGCGAAGTCTGTACCTAATACAAAATTACTGGTAAAGTAAACCTTTGGCTCAACTCTTTTCATGATTGCCTTCAGTTCATTTTCACGATGGATATTGAGCATCATAACCGGCTTTACACCCATACGAAACAGTGCAAATAAAACAATTACAAAATGAAAGCTATTTCCCATGTGCATCACTGCGTGGTCACCCTTTCTAATACCTCTTGCGTAAAGACCATTTGCCAGGTGTCTGGTCTTTTCCTCCAGCTGCCCATAGGTAATCCTTTGTAAGCGCATAGTTTTAGGGCGTACCCTATAAATGAAATCTGCCCCCCCCGCGCTAGGATGCCAGACATGCGGGTATTTCACTACATTTTATTTACAAGTTTCCTGAGCCAATTTACTCCACGGGGCA
>ERZ791607.224-NODE-224-length-60144-cov-3.633843_pt1 | contig 60144 bp, 61 predicted proteins | sample MGYA00509964_ERZ791607 | MGnify/ENA primary metagenome ERZ791607 (study PRJEB30046, sample SAMN00791907) | human gut metagenome | study: EMG produced TPA metagenomics assembly of the A metagenome-wide association study of gut microbiota in type 2...
ATACTGCCGTCGGCGTCGATATTGAAATGGTAGTCGTCGTAAAGCTGGCCGTAACGCCCGGCAGTCCAGTGCAGATAGATCTGCGAGATACGGTTGTGCCCCAGGGCGACAAGTTCGGCGAGCTTGGCTGCTGTCAGCAGCGGTGCTGATGATATTTGCATAGTGATGCTCCTTTCTTCGGTAGGCGTATTTTTGCAGGGCATTTACCCTTGCACTATATATAGGGCAGGAAAACCGGATTTTCGTTACATTTTTTTGTAAAAAATTTTTTAAAGATATTTTTAGGGGCTACTCATAGCATTTTAATGATATTTGTGAACTATATGTGAATTTGCAAAAAATAGTAAAAATAAATGTAACGCTTTTTGCTTTTTGCTGCCCTATATATAGTGACAGTATTTAGTACTAAAGTTTGTGAGCAAGTTCTTTTAAAGTCTTTTAGGTTTTACTGCTCTCTGATTTTATCTTTGAGTAAAATAAAGAAGTGCTTATAAGAAAGTAACTCAATACTAACTTTGTAAGTACTGGATACTGTCGCCTAAATTTTAACGGCGGAAGGATGATTTTGATGCAAGAGTTAGTAACATCAACAGAAAAAGTGGAGAAAAGAATGAGTTTGGGTTTGCAGAGTAGGCTGCTGTATTTATTGTTAAAATGTCCTTTGTTGCAGAATAGCATTTGCGAAGGTGACTGTACGGATGGAGTAAAGGCCAGTCGTCCGCGTCGATTACATACTGATGAGGAGGAAGTGGTTTTGCGGGTGACTGTTCCGTATGCTTTGCGGCGTGCGGCTCGTGCGGCGCATTTGGATTGCAATGAATTGACACGCAAGGCGCTGGTAAAGCAGTTAAAAAAGGCTGCCAGCAGGTGAGTTGTTTTGCCAGGCTAGAAAATACCTGGTTAGCTGCGCCTGATATTGAGACTGAACAAGTAGATTGTTGCTGCGTTTGCAGCGAAGCTATCTGCGAAGGCGACAGCTATTGGGATACTGCTGCCGGAGCCATGTGCTGCGAATGTGCCGAGACTATGACGGTAGCGGTATTTTTGCAGGATGTGTGTTGCGAGAAAGAAAATATAGCTATAAGAGACTGAGGAGTGTAGATTTGGAGATACAGGAGTTAAAGAAGGATGTAGAAACTTTTTTTGGCAGTTGCAGTACAGGTTATGAAAAGTGCGTGATAAAAAAATTGCTGATACTGGCTCAGCGAGGCGATAAACAAGCTAAGCTGCAAATTTTGACTAACTTTAAAGGACTTATCTATAATACGCTGGCATATAATTGTTATTATTTGCAGTTGAGTGAGGGAGACGCTGTGCAGAATCTGAGTGAACTTTTATTAGAAGAAATGGCGACCTGGAATCCGGAGGAAGCTGATGCTTTTGGCAATCATATAAAAAACTGTTTGAAAACAGCAGTGTGGAGTGAGATACGCCGGGTAAAAAAGCATGAGTATAAAGAATTTTCGTATGATGATGGCGACAACGTGCATCCATCGGCAGCAGAAATAGCGATGGAAGTAGCTGATTATAAAAAATTTTGGGGTGCTGATAAAAAGGCGGTACAGAAATTTACAGTGCGTGAGCTGATGGGAGTATTGACCCGTAATCAGCGGGCGGTGATCATGGCAGGGTTGGATAATAACAGCAGTAGTGATATTGCTGAATTGCTGCACACAAAGGAGTGCGCTATCAGAAGGATCAGGCTAAGGGCAGTAGAACGGTTGCAAAAGTTTGTACCGCGGAAGGAAGTATCGGTATTATGTTGAATCCCTATAAAGTTGTTGGTAGGACGTTGGCACTGTTTAAAGCAGCGGGGCTGGCAGTGCCGGCCTATGGCGAAAATGAGAAACGAAGGCTTTTAGATGCTTGGGTGCAGCGTTATGGCGATGTGGACAACGAGGTTTTTACAGCTTGCAGTAGTAAGCTGGCCTCAGGGCAAAGGTTTCCGCGTTTTTACGACATGGACGAAGCGGTGAAGGAGGAACAGCGGCTAAGACACCGCCAAGCAACGGTTGACTTGCCTGCACCCATTTCGCCGCCTATCGACCACGAAGCAAATAAAAAACGCCTGCATCAGCTGATCGAACATCTGATACGGCGTTGAGGGTAGAAACGAAAATATCATAAAAAAGTTGTTACTATATTTTTGTATTACGATTTTAATAGAGGTGTTAGTAATAAGAGTAGAAGAAAATGTAACTAGTTTTTTAAAGCTGGTTACATTTTCTTTATTATTATTCAAAGTACAAAATTGCACAATGAAACTTATTGTCTGTAGACTTATTGTATTAGCTTATATGATAATTAATTATGGGTTTTTATGCGGAGGTAAACAAATGACACTACTACATATATTCGCTCAAAATGTTTATGCCTATCGAGCAGCTAAGGGGATTTCGCAAGAAAAATTAGCAGAATTATCCGGTTTACATCGAACATATATCAGTGCTATTGAACGTGAAAAGAGAAATATATCAATTGATAACATTGAACGAATTGCTACAGCTTTGGATATAGAGCCATATAAACTTTTATTTAAGGAGGAATGATTATGTTTTCAAAGGGTAGAGTATTACTCTATAAAAATTATGTTAATTTGAGAAATAATTTTATAGCTAATCCAAATCAACTTATAAAAATTGAACAATTCTGTACAGAGTTAGTTAACAAGGAAATAATAAATAACTATGATGAAATTGAACGTGATTATAATGAAGCTTCATACTTAAATGCTTTCTGGTCCAACTATCCTCCAGAGGATAGAGGGCGAGCACCGGTAGGTGATCAAGTACCATGGATTGAGGTTGGTGAACATGCTGTTGGACATAAATTAAGTCGAATTATCGGAAATATATATGCAGTTTCCGAAGTTGGATTACCTGCAGGTGCAGATAATAGATTTGTTTTATATTCTGAACATATTGCCGAAATTACTGATGGAATTACAGACTGTGTATTTATATTTTTAGATATTAAATCTGTAGGACCTAGAGACAACTTCAACCATACTGTAATATCACCATACCAAGTTTCAGGTGATGGTAAATGGTCTAGTCCAGAACAAAACATGATTAATTCGACCATGAAAGCCACTGGGAAAATTGTTGCCCATACATTCTATCCTGCCATATCACCAATCTATCCACTTTCAAATGGACATACTGCCCCAACAATTCACCTGTTTGTTAAGCCTGTATATAAAATGCTAAATCTTAATAGTGATGGAATGAAAGGTCAACCTTTAGAAAGTATTAAAAATATTTGTATACCTAATGGATTGTTACTTACTGAAAATCCTAATTATCTTGCCGCTTATCCAAGGTTATTCTTCCCTGGAAAAGATGACAAGAAAAAAGATCCCCAAAAAATACGAGTTCGAGTATCTTTTGATATTTTGTCGGAGATTGCTCCATGGAGAGTGCAGAAATTCACAAAATAAATTTCATTAGTGGGACTCTAATCACAAATCATACATATTTATATGTGCAGCTTGATTTAAGAAATTATAAATATTTCTTTTCGCAAGCTGCACATATTTTTCTTCTTTTTCAATCCCGATATAATTTCGATTTTCTGTTAGTGCCGCTATTGAAGAAGTGCCACTTCCCATAAAACAATCGAGCACTATATCACCTTCATCTGAAAATAGTTTGATAATTCTCCTTGGCAGTTCCAATGGGAATTTTGCTTCGTGATCATCATTTTTTTGAACAGATCGTATATTCCATACAGCTCTGCTTCCCCATTCTATCCATTCTTTTTTAGAAAGTCTTGAGCGGTCAATTGTAGTAATACCAGGTTTCCAGAAAATATATACATATTCAAACTCATCTACTGCACGATAAGAATTTGTAGTCCAGTTACTATTTGCCCATGAAGCATCTTTTATCCAAATTCTTCTATCATAAGGATATAATCCAGCATTTAATGCCATTTCTTCAAGCATTCCACCGACTAGCTTTACCCTTGTTTGGGTATTATATTTACCACCTCTAATGTTATTGCCGTGTAATCTACGATCTATGGTTTGTTCACTGCACCCTAATATTTTTGCTAGTTGATTGCGATTGTAATTAGGATATTCCATTTGTGCTTTTCTTACGTCGTGTTCCGTAACTTTACATTTGCGCATACTAATATTATTTGCTTGAATACGAGGCATGTTATCATCAGGAAAACAGAGAATATCTCCAATGTTGATTGCTAGAAAGCCACCCGGCTTTAAAATAGGAAGATGGCACTTAATAACATCATCCAACATTTTTATCCATTCATCATATGTTTGTTCACTCTCATATTTTTTCCCTACATGATATGGCGGTGACCAAACACTTATTGCAATAGAATCTGGTTCTATTTGAGCCATTAAATTTTCAGATAAACCGCAATAGATATTGTTAATTTGCAAATAAGACATGTTGCGTTACCTCTATTCTTCAGAATTAAAATTCATAATATCTTCTATCCTACAATCTAAAGCTAAACATATTTTTTCTAAAGTATCAAGTGAAACATTTTCATTTTTCCCCAACTTGGCCACAGCATTAGTGCTGATGTGTGCTTTTTCTTTTAACTGTGATTTATTTATTTTTTTGTCGATTAGTAGTTTCCATAGCTTAGAATAATCTGCAGACATATAATTCCTCCAATGTTGGTCTGATACAATTAGAATTTTATAAAGCATATCATAATTCTTGACTTTTATCAATAAAAGATTGATAAAAGTCAAGAATTTGAGGCTCTTGAAAATTATCAATTCAGCATTATGTAAGCTATATAAAAGTAGTTAAGACGGACTGATGTGATTCCTAAAATTTATAAATTATGGCGGGGTGTGTTTTTCCAATTTCTAAGAATCTTCACCTTAAACGTATGGTTTAGAAAAGTTTAGAGACGTACATAAAGTATAAAAGTGCGGTCTGCAAACTTAATAAATAAAAGAATGATTTTAAGTTATGAAATACATCAACAGTTTATCACATACAAAGTAAGAGACAACTTTTAGACGGTGTAATAATTATGCCCTTAGCTATGTTGGAGATATTTATTATTTATGTCTTTAAATAGTTCCAAGTGATTCGACTTCACACATAGTGGAACAGAAGTATACTATGGATCAACAGTAGGCCTAAATGAAGCAATAATAAATACATATATACAGGAACAAGATAAACATGATATAGCATTATATAAATTAAGTGTACAGAGGAATACGAAGGCTCTTTTAAGAGTAGTGAGTAATACAAATGTTCTACTTTGGACAGCAGAAGAGGCAAAGGAATTTTGGATTAAATCTAGCATCTTTTGGCGATCGTTAGTAATAGAGATTCATAACCTCAGCGCAACCATTCCGCTTAATTGATGGTTATAACTCAAAATGAAAAAAGCAATGTAAATATTAGTAATTAAAAAGATTATTTTAATAATTATGCTTGATATATTTGCAGAAAAATTAATAAAATGTAAAATATTAAAAATAGGATAGTTGTAAAGTAATTTTCAGAAGTATATAATAAAATAAAAATATAATATTTAGGAGTTCAATGATATGGATAGAATTACTCAAAGTATGATTGATTCGTTTAAAAATAATCAAGGATTTTACATGTTTGACTTACCGAAAATTTTTGAATATTTTGCGAATTATTGTGTTGTAAATAATATTTATGGATCTAGTGATTTTGATATAGAAGATGTTTACACAGGAATTGGAACGCAAGGAATAGATGGAATTGCAATTATTGTTAATCAGAAATTAGTGAATACAATTGATGATATTAATACTTTAATTTCACTTAATAAAAATATAAGTGTAAAGTTTATCCTGATACAAACAAAAACGTCACCATCGTTTGATAATACAGATATAGCAAATTTTCTTATGTTTAGTCAGTTGTTTTTTAGTGACGATACATCTTTATTTAAAACTGAAGAAATGCAAAAATTTATCGAAATAAAAAATTATATTTTTAAAAATGGAGATAAACTAAGAAAAAATCCAGAACTTTTATTATATTATGTTACTTTGGGAACTTGGACCAATGATGAAACTTTGCAATCGGCAATTAGTTATGGAAAAACAAATTTGTTAAATACTAATTTGTTTTCAAATGTTGAATTTATGCCGTGCGGTTCTACTGAAATTCAATCTATGTATAGGAAAACAAAATCTAAATTATCAGCAACTTTTAAGTTTGAAAAACGTATTACTATGTATTCTATTAGTGATGATGAAGTTGGGTATAGTGGAGTGTTGCCGTTTAAAGAATTTAAAAAACTTATATTAGAAGATAATGGAGCACTAAAACCGGTCTTTGAAGATAATATACGTGATTATTTGGGACCAAATTCTGATGTTAATAATAGTATACGTGATACTATTTTATCAAATGATATAAACGCTTTTAGCATGTTGAATAACGGTGTAACAGTTGTAGCGTCTTCTATAACATTGCCAGGCGATATTGCAACAATAGAAGATTATCAAGTTGTAAATGGATGTCAGACAAGTAACATTTTAATAGAGAATGTTGATGTAGTAGAAAATATAGATGATTTAATTATACCTATTAGAATAATCGCTACAAAAGATGAAAATTTAAAAAATAAAATAACAAGGGCTACTAATAGCCAAACTGCAATAAAAAAGGAACAATTAGAAGCATTATCTACATTTCAAAAAAATCTTGAAGAATACTATAAAACTTTTAGTAACAAAGATTCTTTGGTCTATGAGCGTAGAACAGGACAATACAGGGACAGCGATATTTCTAAAAATAGAATTATTACAATTGCTTTGCAAATTAAAACTATGGCAGCGATGTTTTTAAATGAACCCAGTGGTGTTTCTGGACAGTATGGAACCGTGGCTAAAAGGGTAGGAAATAAGATCTTTAAAACTACAGATAAATTAATTATGTATTATGTTAGTGCTTTAGCATTGTATAAAATTGAAAATTTATTTAGATGCAATAAAATTGATAGACAATATAGAAGAAGTAGATATCATACGATGATGTTATTTAGGTTAGTTGTTGCGGATGAAGATATGCCTAAGTTTAATCAAAAAAAAATGGAATCATATTGTCAAAAAATACTTGATGTATTGCAAGACGATGATAAGTGTGAGAAAATTTTCAGAAAAATCATTGATTTTATAGTATCGAAAGGTGACGTTATAGATATCAAAAACAGAAAATGTTTTGAACGAAAGGAAACAACTGATTATTTATTATCTTTTAAAGAGGAATTATTAAAATTTGTTAAGAATTAGACTTATTATTTTTCTAAAATTATAACATAAAAGCCGCTGAATATTCAGCGGCTTCCTTACTTTCAATATAATGGTGGAGACGAAGAGGATCGAACTCTCGACCTTACGGATGCGAACCGTACGCTCTCCCAGCTGAGCTACGTCCCCACTATATAAAATATCTTACTCCTGCCGGCGCAAAATTACAAGTATATTTTTAGCTTTGGGGCTTGCCGCTATGTATACACGCGCGCTTATTGACAACTTTTGCTGCTGGTGCTACACTTTAAAGTAATTTCATAAGTATTTGATCGATGATGAGGATTAGTAGCTTTGCCAAGCGGACCTCAGCGAGCCGGTGACAGTGCAAGTCCGGCGTTTGGCGGCAGGGTGAATGGACCTTTAAGATACGGCTTGAGCCCGCAAGGGGGTAGACGCCGTCGGGATGCTTCGCCCGTTACCAGGGAAGGGGATATCGGCCATGGCCCGTATCTTAGCGAGCGGACTGATTATTCAGTCAAGCAGGGTGGTACCGCGAAAGTTGTGTCTTTCGTCCCTACATGGGGATGAAGGGCTTTTTTTATTGCCCGATTTGAAGGAGGCTTATATTATGGATAAAGAAAAAAATACCAGGCTGCCGTTGGTGGACCTGATCGAAGTTAAACCAATGCAGGACGGCTACCGCTGGGTAGCGATCACGGCGATGCTGTTCGCTATCGGCATCATCCTGCATACGGTCAGCCCTAATGTGGGCGGCGTGACGCCGAACTGGACGATCGCCATGTATTCTATCGTTATCAATCTGACGAACCCGACGCTGTCGCAGGCTGTGGGCATCGGTTTTATTGCGGGCATCACGCTGGTGCCGTCGTCGAAGTCGGCTTTTCCGCTGGGCAATATCGCCAGCGAGCTTTCGGGGGCGATCACCTGCTGCATCCTGGTCAAGGCGATGCTGCGCTGCGGTTTGGGCAAGTGGAAGCTGCGCCCCCTGGTGACGGGATTTTTGGCAACTATGGCCAGCGGCGGTGTGTTTACTTTCATTTTAAAGATCGTTCTGGGCTTGCCGCTGCATGTCTGGCTGTATGCCATGCTGCCGGTGGTGGCGATCGTGGGCGCGCTGAACGGCATGATCACCTTTTTGCTGTTCGGGCCGGTGCGGAAGCTGTTTTTTGTGCAGGAGGACGATGAATGATGGAGAGCGTTATCAGGCTGGAAAATTTTTATTTTGCTTATAATAAATCGGAGCTGGTGCTGCAGGATATCGACCTGGAGATCAAAAAGGGTTCGTTCACTGTGGTGGCCGGTCCCAGCGGCGCGGGCAAAACTACTTTGTGCAAGGCGATGACGGGCATTGTGCCTTTTTATATGGGCGGGCGTTACAGCGGCGATGTGCAGGTGCTGGGCGAATCGACTAAGGGCCGCCGGGTGTCGGATATCGCGATGCGCGTGGGGCTGATGCTGGAGGATTACGAAAGCCAGCTGGTTTCGCTGACCGCGGGCGAGGAAGTGGCTTTCAGTTTGCTGAATCACGGTTTTGCGCCGGAGGAGGTGGCGGAGCGTACCCGTAAGGCTTTGGAGGACGTGGGTCTGCCGGGGCGCGAGAGTTATCAGCTGGACGAGCTGTCGGGCGGGCAGCGCCAGCGTTTGCTGCTGGCGGCTACTTTGGCGGTGCATCCCGAGATCATTGTGCTGGATGAGCCGGTATCGGCGATGGACCCGGACGGGGCCCATTCGCTGTATGAGCTGTTATATGCGATCCATCAGCGTTACGGCACGACGATCATCGTAGTTGAGCATCGAGTGGACTATCTGCTGCCTTATGTGACGGACATGGTAGTGCTGAAGGAGGGGCAGCTGGTAACGGCTGATACCTTTGCTGCTGCAGCGCGGACGATGTATGAGGACGAGGAGCTGCGTCCGCTGGTGCCTGCGTTATGGCAGGTGAAGCTGGGCGTCGAGCGCCGTTTCGGTATCACTTTGGGCGAGTGGCGGACTGAGGCAGAGGCGGCTGCGGAATTACAGCTGCTTGGTTTTGAAGGGGGGAACGCCTGATGTTGGAGGCTAAAGAGGTCAATTTTGCTTACCGCAGGGGTCTGCCGGTACTGAACGATATCGCCTGCACGATCGGTGACGGCGAGTTTGTGGCGCTTTTGGGCCATAACGGCAGCGGCAAGACGACGCTGAGCCGTTTGTTCATGGCGCTTCTGCATCCCCGCAGCGGGCAGGTGCTGGTAGACGGCGAGGATATTGTCAATTATGAGCCGGCCGACCTGGCTGACAAGATCGGTTATGTATTCCAGAACCCGGATCTGCAGATTTTGGAAGATACGGTTTTTGATGAGGTGGCGTATGGGCCGAGGGCTAAAAAGCTGACGGCAGAAACGATCAAAAAGCAGGTGGAGGCAGCTTTGGCGGCTACAGGGCTGGCCGAGCTGGCGGTCGCGTATCCGCGTCTGCTGTCCTTTGGGCAGAAGCGGCGGCTGGGTGTGGCGTCGGCGCTGGCGCTCAATCCGCGTACTTTGATCTTAGACGAGATCACCAACGGTCAGGATGCGATCGAGAAAGAGCGGATGATGCAGTATTTGCAGACGCTGAACGAAGAAAAGGGGATCACGATCGTGTTGATCTCGCATGATATGGACGTGGTGCGCCGTTATGCGAAGCGGGCCATTGTCCTGAAGGACGGCGACCTGGTGTATGACGGTACGCCGACGGAGCTGTTCGGCGGTGCGTATGCTGTGGAGGAATGGGGCCTGCGCCGGCCGACGGCGGCTGCTTTGGCGGGCAGTCTGGGTTTTACGGCGGCGACACCCGAGGAGTTCTGCCGCCTGTTGGTGCGGAAAGGAGCTGAGGACTGATGCGGATCAGTGCGTTTACTCAAATCATTGTCACTGTCGCTGTGACGGCGTGGGTCTTTATCCTGCCAGTCAAGGCGGTGGCGACGATCCTGGTTTTTGAGCTGGCTTTACTGCTGTCGATCAAGCGCGACCGCATGACGATGGCGGCGATCGGCGGTTTGGCGGTGTTCACCGGGCTGATGATCCTGTTCCAGCTGCTGTTCGGTTCGCCGCTGGAGGTGGCGCTGACGGGCGGCCTGCGGATGCTGGTCATGACGATGGCGTTTTTGTGTATGCTGGCGGCGACGCGTATCCAGGATATTGCCCAGACGCTGGTGGACCGTTTCCACCTGCCCTGTGAATATGCTTTTATGCTGACGACGGCGCTGCGTTTCGTGCCTAATTTCCTGGCTGACAGCGAGATCACGCTGGATGCTCAGTCCTGCCGCGGTTATTCCAACCGGGGCAACTGCGTGAAACGCCTGCTTTCGTATGTCGTGGTCATCAGGCCGCTGGTCATGCGGGCGGTGGCCAAGTCCGAAACGCTGGCGCTGAGTATGGAGCTGAAGGGTTTCGGCAGCAATACTTATAAAAATATGCCGCGCGAGCCGCTGGGAGCCGCCGATTTTATCGTGCTGGGGCTGGTCGTGGTTCTGAGCACCTATCCGTTCTGGAAATGATGCCCGGCTGAAAATTTTAAATCATCCTGCAAGCAGCTGCTGCCTTAGAAAGGGAGCGGCTGCTTTTTTTGAGTAATATAATAATTTTATTGCCTAAAAGAATATAAATTACAGTTGATAAAAATAATAAATATGATAGAATAAAATCAGCAAAGTATATAAAAATATCGAACTATTTTAAATGTATGGATAGAAGGTGGCTGCAATGGTACAATCGGGTGATACTCTCGTTTTATCTTTAGCTGAATTACTGGGCGGCAAGCAGGTGGATACCGGAGTCATCGACAGGGCTCTGGCGGAGCTCTGTTCTGCTTTTGATTTTGACGGCGGGCTGATCTATGAATTGGACCAGTACAACCATCTGCATCTGAAAGAACGCTGTCTGCGTAAGGAACTGCCTTTGCGGGGCAGCTTTCCGATCGACGCGGTCGATGCTGCTTACCGCAGCTATCTGGCGCAGGAAACCTTTGTCTGGCTGGAGGGTGGACAAAAGAACAGTGCAGCTGAGAATGCTTTGCTGGAGCTGTTTGCGGCGCAGTCGCTGGTAGTGGCTTCAGTAGTCGATGAAACGCTGCAGATCTACGGGCTGCTGGTATTTGTACAGCAGTCGGCCCGGCCGGTGCCGCCGGCAGGCACGCAGCAGCTGCTGAAGACAGTGCTGTCGATGTTTGGCCGGTATATCGGGGTGCGGGTCTATCAGAACAAGCTGACTTTTGCCAAAAATTCGCTGGAAAGCATTTTGGATAATACAGGTATAGATATTTATGTCAACGATTTCCATACCCATGATATTTTATATGCCAATCGTTCTATGGCGGCCCCGTACGGCGGTATTTCGCAGTTTTTGGGGCGCAAGTGCTGGGAGGTGCTGTTCCCGGGTCAAAACGGGCCTTGTGCTTTCTGCCCGCAGCAAAAGCTGATCGATGAGAACGGCGAACCGACGAAGATCTATTCCTGGGATTATCAGCGGCCTTTCGACGGTTCCTGGTTCAGGGTGTTCAGCGCGGCGTTCCGCTGGGTGGACGGCAGACTGGCCCATGTGGTGAGCAGTGCCGATATCACTGACAATAAGCGCAACGAAGCTTTGGTCGAGTATCTGGCCAATTATGATTCGCTGACGAACCTGCCGAACCGCCGGATGCTGGTGAAGGAGTGCGAGCGCCGGATCGACAAAACGCAGGAGGGCGGCGAAGGTTATCTGCTGTTTTTTGACATCGACGGTTTTAAAAAGATCAACGATACCTTTGGTCACGAAGCGGGGGACGAGTTCTTAGTGCAGCTGGGACAGTTTTTTTCCGGTATCCCGCTGCTGCATGACGCTATTTACCGCAACGGCGGCGATGAGTTCATCGCGATCATCGACGGGGATAAAACGGAAGCTAATATCCGGAATCTGGCCAGCTTTATCCATCGGCGGTTTGCCCAGCCCTGGCGGCTGAAAAGGGGCGAGGTGTTCTGCAATGTCAGTATCGGCGTGGCGCGTTATCCCGAGGACGGGAGGACGGCGGAGGAGCTGCTGCTCAAAGCTGATCAGGCCATGTACAAGGTGAAGAAAGCCGGCGGTAAGGGTGTCCTGTTTGGATATGAGCTGTAAATCTTAATAATAAAAGCCTTTATGACAAAGTCATAAAGGCTTTTTTATGCGCAGATTCTGATGATCAGTGGCGGTCAGTCTTGGCTGCCGCCAGGTAAAAGTCTAAAAACAGCTGGGCGGTGGCGCTTAGCCGGTCTTTTTTGGACCAGAACAGCGTCTGCTCAAAATACAGTTCATCATCAGCCAGCTGCTGCTGCAGCAACCCTTGGGGGAAGTCGTCCCTGTCGCCGGAGGAAACGATGGCGATGCCGCTGCCGTCCTGCACGAAAGCGAGTGCGGCAGTATTGGTGGTAGCGATAAAGCGGATCTTGGGCATGAAGCCGTGCTTGAGGCAGGCTTTGCGCAGCAGGCTGTAGCAGCCGAAGTTACAGCAGACAGGGATATTCTGTAATTGTTTCGGCGTCAGCGGCTGCTGTGGGTCAAGTCCGCAGTTTGCCTGCGGGCTGTAAACGGCGTAAAAATATTCTTTCTGCGTTTTGTGGGCGGCAAACAGCTGCGGTGACGGCAGCGGCGCGTTGGCAAAGGCAAAATCACTGCTGTTTTCCGCAATATGTCTGGTCTGGGCGCTGACGGCTTCTTCCCGGAACTGGAAGCAGATTTCGGGATAGGCGGCCGCAAAGGGACGCAGATAGGTGTTGATGAAAAAGGTGCTTTTGGCAGGCGAAACGCTGAAGCGCAGTGTGCCGGAAGCTTTTTTATTGAAGCTCTGCATATCTAAAAGGATGGTTTCTTCGGTGCGGCAGATCTGGCGGGCCTTGCCCAGGAAGGCTTCCCCGGCTTCGGTCAGGGTCAGCTGGCGCTTGCCGCGCGCAGTCTGGATTAGCTTGGCGCCGTAATAGTGCTCCAGTGTTTTGATCTGGGCGCTGAGGGCCGGCTGGGCCAGGGCCAGTTTTTTGGAAGCTGTGGTCAGGTTCCCTGTTTCGGCGACGGTGATAAAATTACGGTAAAATTCAAAATCCATAGCTCACCTCTAAAAAAATATAAGGAATTCTTATTATAATAACAAAGAAATAGTATTTTACTTTTTTATACCACCATTCTACAATAAAAATAGTTTGAGAGCAAGAAGGGGATGGGGTTATGTACGGAAGTAAACGCAAGCGTCGCCTGCACAGCGTGGCAGTGCTGCTGGGGCCGCTCAGCTTCGGCTTGACGATACTGCTGCTGGAATGGTTCTTTGGCTTCAAAGCGGCAGCGGCGCTGGGGACGACGGTCTGGATGGCGCTGTGGTGGATATTGCGGCCGGTCAATATTTCGGTGACGGCGTTCGTGCCGATCGGTGTCAACGCATTGTTTGACCTGATCCCGATGCAGCACGTTATCAGTCAGTATTTTTCTGAGATCATCGTGCTGCTGTTCGGCGCTGATCTGGTCTGCCTGACCTGGGCGACGACGGGGCTCGACAAGCGGCTGGCGATCAAGACCCTGTGCTGTATCGGCACGTCACTGCGGCAGCAGATAGCAGTCTGGCTGCTGGTAGCGACGGTACTGTCCATCTTTCTGCCGAATGTGGTCGTCTGTACGATCCTGGTACCGGTAGCGGTATCCATGCTGCAGTTTATTGGCGAGGAAAACATCAAAAACAGTAAGCTGGCAGTGCCGATCCTGCTGGCGATCGTCTGGGGCGCGGGCATCGGCGGCTTCGGCTCGCCTTTGGGCGGGGCGGCGAACCTGGTGGCGATCAGCTATCTGGAGAAGCTGACAGGACAGGAATTTATGTATATCGACTGGGTGGTGCGTTTTCTGCCGCTTTTGGTACTGGTCCTGCTGCTGAATCTGTTTTTCCTGTTCCATTTGCCGGTGCCGGTAAAGCGCTTGGCTGGTACCAGCGAATATTTTAAGGAAATGTACGCGCAGCTGGGCACTATACGGCTGGGCGAAAAAATCAGCCTGGTGCTGTTTGTCGCGGCGACACTGCTGGCTTTTATCCGGCCGCTGTACGCCGGGTGGCTGCCGGCGCTGAAGCCTGCGTATGTCTTTCTGATCATGGGGCTGCTGGCCTTCACCTTCGAGGATGAGGACGGCAAGGCCCTGCTGACCTGGGAATTTGCGGAAAAGGGCGTTATGTGGGGCATGCTGTTTTTATTTGCCGGCGGCCTGGCTTTGGGCAGTCTGGTGACGGAAACCGGCGCGGCCCTGAAAATGGCTGAGGCGATCACGCTGCTGCCGCTGACTGGCGGTCTGGAAACGGTGTTTGCTTTTACGCTGTTTTCGACGGTGCTGACCGAGATTTCCAGCAATACGGCGGCGGCCGCCATTGCCGTGCCTGTAGTGCAGAGTATTGCGCAGGCGCTGGGGCTGAACCCGATCCCGTATTTGTTCGTGGCGATCGTCGCCTTCAACAGCGCCTATGTGCTGCCGGTATCGATCAGGGCTATCCCGGTCAGCTATGGGCTGGACCCGGCCGAGCTGTTTAAAAACGGGCTGCTGCTGTCGCTGTGCAGCGTACTGCTGATCACAGTCGTTGGTTATTTGTTCATCAGGTACTGGCCGTTGTTCTCTACGGTCTGAAAAGGGTCTGTCGCTCCCACTGCTGCATGGCGGTGGGATTTTTTTGTGCGGGCGCTGGCGGCACAAGGTTTGGGAAAGTATGAGCCGGAAAAAGCGTTCACCAAAAACAAGTATTTATTTAATATTACAATTTAAAGATTGCCAGTAAAAATCTTTTAGAATATAATAAAAATAGTAACTTAATATAATGATTATATTTATTATAGATAATAACGAAAAATAGAAGGCAGCTGGCAATGAAAAATAATATCTTATTAAAAACTAATTTACTCGTCAGTGTGATTTTGCTGGTTGGTTTCGCTCTGATCGCGACTTTGAGCTACCGCGCTAATTATAATGCTTCACTGGTGAAGATCAAACAGGTCTCCTCGCTGGCCTCGGAAGGTATTTATTACCGTTTGTCGACGATGCTGACCAAGCCGGTGAATATCTCGCAGACGATGGCGCATGACAGCCTGCTGATCAAGCTGCTGGAGGAAGAGGGCAGCCGTTATCAGGAGGCCGGTTATCAGGAAACGATCAGGAAGTATCTGGATACCTATAAAAATAAATATGCCTATGATTCGGTGTTCCTGGTTTCGGCGTCCACCAATAATTATTATAATTTCAACGGTCTGGACCGCAATCTTGTCCGGGGCGAGGATGAAAACGTCTGGTATTATAATTTTCTGCAAAGCGGCGAAGAATACAGCCTTAATATCGATAATGATGAAGTTGCTGGTGCGGCCGATAAGATCACTCTGTTTGTAAACTGCAGGATCAGGGATGCGTCCGGCCGGGTGATCGGTGTAGTGGGCGTCGGCGTGAATGTCGATTATATCAAAGGCCTGCTGCAGGAATATGAAAAGGAATACGACGTTGCGACATATCTGATCAATGAAAAAGGCGAGATCGAAGTTTCCAGCCTTTATAACGGTCATCAGACGGCGGACTGGTTCAAGGTCAATGACAGCGAAGATATCCGCAGCGAGATCCTGGAATGGAAAAACGGCAGGACCAACTGGGATATTTGGATGCCGGGCGATGTGCAGAATAACGAAAAAAGCTATCTGGTCGTCCGCTATATCCCCGATCTGTCGTGGTATCTGCTGGTAAAGCAGGATACCGGCGCCTTACTGGCCGAGCTGAATGAAAAGATGCTGGAAACGGTAGTTTTGATTTCGGTGGTGATCCTGCTGATTATTCTGACTATCACTTCGGTGATCAGAAAGTTCAACGTGCGGATGACGAAGCTGCTGGAAGAACGGCAGGAGCTGTTCAAGGAAGCGACCGAGCAGATCTATGATAATATTTATGAATTGAACATCACTAAAAACAGGGCAGCCAGCAAAAAGACTGAGCTGTATTTTGAGGCTATGGGCGCTAAAGACCTGCCCTATGAGGAATTTCTGCAGGCTGTGGCCGACAGGCAGCTGCTGGAAGAATACCGGGCCGGCTATGTGGCGACGTTCAGTATCGAAAACGTGATGCGGCACTTTAAGGGCGGCAATAATTATCTGCAGTATGAATTTATGATCACAGAAAACGGCAGCGATTATTTCTGGATGCGGATCGACGCTTATATTTTTTATTCGGAAGCTGATAAGTCAGTGCATATGTTTACTTACCGTAAAAATATCGACGAGGAGAAACGCAAGGAGCTGGAAACACAAAGAAAGGCTTCCACAGATGAGATGACCGGCGTTTATACGAAAAAGGCGACGGAAAGGATCATCGACGGGGTTTTGTGCGGCAAGCTGCAGGGCAGCTACAGCTTTTTTATCATCGATATTGATAATTTTAAGCAGGCCAATGATCTGCACGGCCATATTTTCGGCGATTATTGTATCCGGGAGTTCGTGGAACGGCTGAAAAAATTCTGCCGTGAGGACGATATCATCGGCCGTATCGGCGGTGACGAGTTCGTGGTTTTCGGGACGATATCGGATGAGGAAGGCGCCCGCCGCAAAGCGGCCCGCCTGTGCCAGAAGCTTGACACTATCTGTGAGGACAGCGGCAGCTGCTGGAAAATGTCTGTCAGCGTAGGGATAGCTTTAGCGCCGCAGCATGGCAGAAGCTTTGCCATGCTGTATGAAAAAGCAGATAAGGCTTTGTATCAGACAAAGGACAAAGGCAAGAACGGCTATACGGTCTATGAGGAAAAGGAATAAAGCGGAATATATATAAAGCCTGCGTTTCATTAGAAACGCAGGCTTTTTGGATGTGAGGAAAGGATTTTTACGTAAGTTTTTGATATTTACCAGGGGCAGTTGGAATTAGGGCATTCGGTACGGCCGTCGCCATAATAGCCGCCTCTGTGCTCGCCGCGGTATTCACCTTTATGGTGGCGGTATTTGCGGTGGCCTTCATAGTAATGGCCGCCGCCTGCATGGTAATAGCTGCGGAAATGCTCGCGGGCAGCGTCTTTTTCGGCATCACTCATGCTGTCCCATTTGGCGCGTGCTTCTTCACGGGCTTTCTGGCGTTCTTCAGGAGTCATTTTACGCCATTCTTCACGCTGTTTTTCACGTTGTTCAAAGCGTTCTTTTTCTTCGGGCGTCATATTTTTCATGCGTTCTTCACGCCATTTGGAATATTTTTCTTCGTGTGCCTTCTGACGTTCTTCCGGGGTCATTTTTTCCCATTCGGCGCGTCTGGCTTCACGTTCCTTGACCTGCTCGTCAGTCAGCTGCGGACCGGGGTGCATGGGGCCGCCCCAGTGACGGCCGCGTTCCATATGGTAGGGACGGTCGGGATAATTGTCGCCTTCGTCGTGGTGCAGGATCGTGCCGACACGCTCGCGCATGCTGGGTTTGGTATCGGCCTGCTCGGCCGCAAAAGCAGCGGAAGCACACAGGGCGGTGAGGACACCGGCGATAACAAGGGATTTTTTCCAGGAAGTTTTTATCATAACAACATCTCCTTTAAGATTGTGATTTGAGGTTCGTTTGACCTTGTATGCTTATTGTAGAGTAAACTTATGTCAAAATTATGACGATTTACAGACTTTTTTCTGACATTTTTATTTTAGCATGTTTGGCAGGAAGAAAGCAATTTAGCTCTTTTCAAGGAATGCCTACATATTTTTCCATGCATTTTTCCAGAAGCAGCTGCGCCTGGCAGCAGGCTTTACGGGTCAATGGAAAAGATTTTTGAATTATGTAAATAAAGTAATTGATAATTAAAATCAATTTAGACTTGTTTTTATAAAGAGAGTAGTGTATAATCAAACCAAAGGTTAGCCAAAGCTAACTAAAACGAAAACAAACTGCGATGAGCCAAAGCTTTTGGCCAAAGGAGGATCTATATGTATAAACAATATCAGTTGCCTTATGCTTATGAGGCATTAGAACCGCATATCGACGCATTGACGATGGAAACACATTATTCCAAGCATCATGCGGCGTATACTAAAAACCTGAATGACGCAGCCGAAAAAGCCGGCGTGGCAGGACGGGACATCACCGAGCTGCTGGCAAACCTGGACAGTATCGCTGACAGCGGTCTGCGTAAAGCTATCAGAAACAACGGCGGCGGTTATTATAACCACAACCTGTATTTTTCGACTATCAGCCCTGACGGCGGCGGTGAACCGGAAGGCGCGCTGGCGCAGGCACTGACCAGAGAATTCGGCGGCTTTGCCGCTTTTAAGGAACAGCTCAGCGCGCTGGCGTTAGGGCAGTTCGGTTCAGGCTGGGCCTGGCTGTCTGCGGCTGCCGGCGGCAAACTGCTGCTGTCTGCCAGCCCGAACCAGGACAACCCGATAATCGAAGGCAGCGGCTTCGTGCCGATCCTGGGCATCGATGTCTGGGAACACGCTTACTACCTGAAATATAAAAATCTGCGCGCCGATTATGTGCAGGCTTTCTACAATGTTATCGACTGGAAAGCGGTAGCGGCTAATTACGAGCAGGTCCAAAACGGCTGATTATCCGGCCGATACTGAAAATAACAGAATTTATAAATCTTGAGGAGGAATCTATCATGTCTAAAAAATTATATGAAAAAATGAATCTTTATCTTGCCAATCAGGAAGTCGCTTATATCAAGCTCCATAATCTGCACTGGTATGTGAAGGGGCGCAGCTTCTTCACTCTGCATGCAAAGCTGGAGGAGCTGTATGACCGGACTGCCGAGATCATCGACGCGGTAGCTGAACGGCTGCTGGCAGTTGGTCAGGCGCCGGTCGCCAATATGAAAGAGGCTTTGGCGCTGGCGACGATCAAGGAACTGGCAGATAAGCCGATTTCTTCGGAAGAAACTGTGCAGGGGCTGATCGCCGATGTGGAATACTGGATCAGGGATACCAAAGAGATCGTGGAGCTGGCAGATGCTGCCGGCGATGGTGTGACTGCGGACCAGTTCAATGATTATTTAGGGGAATATCAAAAACTGCTGTGGATGCTCAAATCCTACATTGCCTGAAACTGAACGGATAAACTGCAACCCTCGCTGCCATAAGGCGGCGGGGGTTTTTCTATGCCCGCAGATAAATTTTGCGGATAAACATTTTTTTGACACATCTTTGTGTTATATTGATTGCAGACAAGTGCGGACCTTATAATATACTTACAGGGAGCTGAGCTGTGCGGAGAATAATTTATCCCCGTACGCCAAAATAAGTATATAATGGTAATAATACATTTACGAGGTGCAGCGATGAATAAAATTTTGATTGCTGACGATAATCAGCAGATAACTTCTATTTTAGCAAATTATGCCCGCAAAGAGGGTTTCGAGCCGTTGGTGGCTCTGGATGGACAGCAGGCTCTGGAGCTGTTTGAGCAGCATGAAAAAAATATCGACGTGGTACTGCTGGACGTGATGATGCCGAAGCTGGACGGGTTCGAGGTCTGCCGTGAGCTGCGCCGCCGGTCGATGGTGCCGATCATTATGGTCACGGCCCGCGGTGAAGATTTTGAACGGATTATGGGGCTGGATATCGGCGCTGATGATTATATCCTGAAACCTTTTTCAGCAGGCGAGGTCATGGCGCGTGTCCGCGCTATCCTGCGCCGGGTCCAGCCGCGCGAAGCCGAGCAGCAGAATCTGTACAGCGTCGGCAATCTTGTGATCGATCTGGACAAATATCTGGTCACGATCGGCGGCGCGGACGTGACGCTGACGAAAAAGGAAGTAGAGCTGCTGTGGACTTTGGCTAAAAACAGCAGTAAGGTGTTTTCGCGTGAGAACCTGCTGGACAGTATCTGGGGTTATGATTATTTCGGCGACAGCCGGACTGTGGATTCACATATCAAGCGCCTGCGGGCCAAGGTGGATAAGTTTGAACACGAGGAGTGGGAGATCAAGACCATTTGGGGCGTAGGCTACCGTTTCGAGGAGAAAGAGCATGCGCAATAAAATCGCCTGGAAGCTGACGCTGTATTTTGCAGCGGTACTGCTGATCTTTGCTTTGGTCGTGGGCGGCACCTTTATGCATTTTTTCGGCAAGCATACGCTGGATCTGAAAAAGAAAGAGATGCAGGTGCGGGCAACGAAGATTGCCGAGGTACTGCAGGATAATATGTCGCGGCTGCAGAACCGTTACGGCGGTATCGGCAGCAGCCGTTTCATCCGTTATATCGACAATATCACGATGGAAAACGTGTGGGTGGTCGATGAGAATAAAAATGTCAAAATGCACCGTGAGGACGCCGGCGCGCTGCCCGAACAGCACGGGATGATGCACGGACATAAGCGGATGCTGATGCGTCAGCAGGAGGATATAGCCGAACCTGCCAGTGATTTTGACTATAACGCTCTGTCGCCGGAAATCAAAAGAGCGGTGGAACAGGGCTTTACTGGACAGAACTTTGTCATGGAGGAGATCAATCCCGTACTGGGCGAGCTGGTGGTCACGGTAGGCGTGCCTGTCAGCGATGCCGGCGGCAAAGTCAGAGCTGTGGTGCTGCTGCATTCGCCAGTGCAGGGCATGCGCGAAGCTGCCTGGGAGGGGATCAGGATCCTGATTTTATCGTGCGTCGTGGCGATGGTCCTGGTGTTTGTCCTGAGTATGCTTTTTTCGTGGAAGTTTACCAAACCACTCAATAAGATGCGGCTGGTCGCTGAAAAGATGTCGGAGCATGATTATACGGAGCGCTGCAATATCGACCAGAAGGATGAGATCGGGCAGCTGGCCCAAACGCTGGACGGACTGGGCGAAAGACTGCTGGAAGCAGATCAGGCCAGTAAAAAGCTGGAGCAGCTGCGGCGTGATTTTATCGCAAATATTTCCCATGAGCTGCGGACGCCGGTGACGGTCATCCGCGGTTCGCTGGAAGCGCTGTGTGACAGGATAGTCACCGAGCCGCAGGAGGTCGAGGATTACCACCGGCAGATGCTGGCGGAAACTTTGTTCCTGCAGCGGCTGATCAACGATCTGCTGGATCTGTCACGGCTGCAGAATACGGATTTCCCGATCGAAAAGGAACCTGTGAATTTATGCGATGTGGTACAGGACGTAGTGCGCAGCAGCCAGCGGCTGGGACAGCAGAAAAATATTACTATCCAACTGTCCTTGGACACGCCTGTCTATATCATTGAAGGCGATTATGGACGGCTGCGGCAGATGCTGCTGATCTTTTTGGACAACAGCATCAAATTTTCACCGGAACAGAGCAAAATCGAAGTTGCTCTGCTCGGCAGCAGGCTGACGGTAACTGACCACGGCTGCGGCGTGAAGCAGGAAGAGCTGCCCCATGTGTTCGACCGTTTTTATAAAACGCGGGGTGAAACGAATAAGAGCGGCAGCGGTCTGGGGCTGGCGATCTCGAAGCAGATCAGCGAACGTCACGGTATCGGACTGACAATGACAAGTATACCCGGCGAGGCGACCAGCGTAGTGCTGCAGCTGCCGCCGGCTCTGAAGAAAGGAAGTACAGATTAATGAACTATGGTTGTGAAGGCAAGGTCGCCTTTATCAGCGGCGGTACGTCGGGCATCGGCAAGGCTGTGGCCGAGCTGCTGCTGAAAGACGGCGCCGAGGTGTGGCTGCTGGGACGTGATGCCGAAAAGGGTACGGAAGCGGCGGTCACGCTGAGCGCTTATGGCAAAGTGCATTATGTGCAGGGCGACGTTAAAGATCTGGAAGCCTGCCGCAGTGCGGCGCAGAACGTGCGCGAGCAGCGTGAAAATATTGATCTGATCGTCAATGCGGCGGGGATCTATCAGGAACGCCGTTTGGAGAAGGTGACCGAATATGATTTTTTTTCGATCATGGACACTAATGTCAAAGGAACGATTTTTTTGACGCAGACCTTGCTGCCTCTGCTGGCGTCAGAGGGGGCGAGCATCGTGAACATTGCTTCCGACGCGGGGATCAATGGCAATTATGGCTGTCCGCTGTACTGCGCGTCCAAGGGCGCTGTCGTAGCGTTTACGAAAGCGCTGGCCTTGGATCTGGCGCCGCGGGTACGGGTCAACTGTATCTGCCCGGGCGATGTGGCGACGCCGATGCTGGGTAAACAGCTGCAGCAGGCGGACGGCAGTTATACGCTGGAGGATGTGGAGCAGGCCTATCCGCTGGAACGGGTCGGGGAGCCGCTGGAGATCGCGCATGTGATCTGCTCGGTGCTGTCGCCATTCAACAGTTTTATGACGGGCAGTATCATTCCCGTGGACGGCGGCCTGACAGCGAAGTAATTAATTGCAAATGCAGATGAAAAACAGGGACAATAACCTTTTGGTTATTGTCCCTGTGCTATTTGCTGCAGGAAGGCTTCATAATTGCCGATCGCGGCAAAGAGCATAAAAAAGACGATGGCGAACAGTATGTAGCGCAGCCGTCCGACCGGTTCTGCTTCGATATGGGTGCCGCAGGCCTGATCCCAGATCGTCGAGCCGCTGTCACGCAGCACCTGCCGCGCAAACCAGGCGGGAACGAACATCATGATCGGGATGCCCAGCCACAGCCCTTTGACATAGGCCCAGAAGGTACGTTTCCAGGCTAAATTGAAATCCAGCGGCGCAGACGGTGAAACTACACGCAGTCCCAGAAAGCTTTTGCCGGCGGTAGTGCCTGTGCGGGCCAGCATAAAGGCTTCAGCGCTGATGACGACGATCAGCTGCAGCGCCGAGTAAAGAAAGATATTGTTGAGCGCGAAGATAGAATTACGGCTCAGAAGCAAAAATAAAAAACCGATCAGGAAATAATCGAACATCCGCGCCCAAAAGCGGCGCCAGCTATGGTAATTGCCAGGAGAGACGGTCAAATGCAGCACATCCTTTTCAGTGTGATTTGATTAGCTTGTTGCCCTCTTATTGTAACACAGAATTATTTGCAGATATAGTGTGCTATTTTATGAAAAAAAGCATATAATATAAATAAAGCTCAGTGAAATTTTATGCGTGGAAACAATGGGGTTGGAGGGATAATTATGCAGAAAAATGCACCTATCGGAGTTTTGGATTCAGGCGTCGGCGGTTTGTCGGTCTTAAAATGTCTGCAGGCGGCGCTGCCGCAGGAGGATTTTATTTATGTGGGCGATACGGCGCGTACGCCGTACGGGCCCCGCAGTGAAGCCGAAGTACGCCGGTTTGTAGGTGAGATCATTGATTATCTTGACGGCCACGGGGTGAAGCTGGTAGTTATTGCCTGCAACACGCTGACTGTTCTGGGTGTGGACACACTTAAAGGCAGCCATGCTTTTGAGATCGTGGGGATGTCGAAAGGCGCGCAGCTGGTACTTGCCGCCAGCAGCAGGAAAAAGATCGGTGTGTTTGCCACTGAATTTACGATCAACAGCGGTGCGCATAAGGCCGCGATCCTGGCAGCTGATGACGGTGCGGATGTCTATCCTCAGGCCTGCCCGAAGTTTGTGCCGCTGATCGAAGGCGAGCAGTTTGACGGCGCCGAGGTCAGGGCTGCTGTTGCCGAATATGCGGCGCCGCTGAAGGCGGCCGGCATCGACACGCTGATTTTGTCCTGTACGCATTATCCTTTTATCCAAAAAGAGATCGAAAGCGAGTTTGGCAGTGAGGTGACTGTGATCGACCCGGCGGACGCTACCGCGCAGGATACGAAGACGGTTCTGGCTGCAGAGGGGCTTCTGCGCTCTGAAGGAGCAGGTACTTTGGAGGTCTGCTTTACCGCCGATGTGGAACGCGGCGCGCGGATCGCCGGCAGAGTGCTGCCGCAGGGGAAATGCCTTTTTAAGGAAATAAAATTATAAGCGATTCGTCGCAATTAGAAAAAATTCCTGCTATTTGAGCAAATTTGCTGAAAAATAGCAGGAATTCTGCGATTTTTGTCTAATATAAAATAAAAATAAAAACATAGAATAAGGGCAAGATTTTGCTTTTGCCAGGGATGCTGTAAAACTAATTAGCAGACCAGTGTCTCAGGAGGTTCTGTTTCCGATGCTTTGCAACCTAATCAGCCGTACGAAGGGCTGAGGACGAAGCAAAAAACGACATCGGGACATTTCGACCCGTCTTGAAACTGTCGCTATCTATGCAGAATTGTATAGAGACTTTGCCTACCGGTTTCACAAAGACGTGGAAGCGGTATTTGTATTGCTTGAAATAAGTTTGCTGTGAAAAGAAGGGTGGTTGCTGTGGAGAAAGAGAGTATTTTAAAAGATCGGACGATAGTGGGGTCTCCGCTGACGCATTTATTTTCCCTGGGGATACTGATGTTTGTTTTCTGGCTGGCGCTGTCAGGAGATTTTGCAGTTAAATTTGTCGTGTACGGACTTATCACCAGCGCGGTGGTTGCCTGGATCTGTTACCCGCTGCTGCTTTTGCCCAATGCCGACGGCACCAAAAAATATTTTGCACTGGGTGTTTCGCTGATTGCATTTTTATGCTACAGTATGTGGCTTCTGAAAGAGCTGGTGCTGGCGAATATCGATGTTGTCAAAGCGACGGTACGGCCGGAGCTCAGGATCGACCCGAAGGTGATCCGTTTCGTGTTCAGGTCGGATAACCCGATGGCGAAGGTGCTGCTGGCAAATTCCATTACGCTGACGCCGGGAACGGTGACGATCAACGTAACGCCGGAGGGGATTTACGAAGTCCACGCTCTGACTGACGGGGCGGCGGAAGGGCTGCTGTCCGGGGCTATGCCGCGTAAAGTAGCAGCGCTTTTCGGTGAAAAATTCGATTTTATGGTATTGAAAGGGGAGTAGCATATGCATTATATGATTATCGCGATAATGATGGCAGTGATTGCTGTTATCGGTATGATGCTGCAGCGTGTTTTCCAGGGGCCGACGGTGTACGACCGGATGAATGGCCTGGGTGTAACGGGTACTGATACGATCCTTTTGATCATTCTGTTCGGTTATCTGGACGGACGTCCGGAAATGTATGTGGACATAGCCCTTTCTTATGCTATTTTAGGCTTTGTCGGTTCGGTGATCATAGCGAAATATCTGGGAGGTAAGGATGTATGATGTTTGAGCTTACTGCACGAGAATTGATCGCCGAGATATTTCTCGCCGGCGGGGCGTTCTTTTTACTGGCTTCAGCTATCGGGATGCTGAGGCTGCCCGATTTTTACTGCCGGCTGCATGCTTCCGGCAACAGTGAGACTCTCGGTATCATGCTTTCTTTTATCGGGCTGATGATCTATGAAGGTATGACGATAGTTTCGGTGAAGCTGCTGCTGATTTCCCTGCTGATCGTTTTGGGGAATCCGATCGGCACGCATATTCTGAGCAAGGCGGCCTATAAATCAGGCCATCATGTCTGGACTTTGGAAGAAGACGCAAAGGAGGATAAGGAAGATGCAGATCTACATCATTGAAGCACTGTTATTGGTATTCCTTATAATTACTACTGTTTGCGTTATTTTCTGCAAGGATATCCTGTGCGCGGCTGTCATTTACAGTGAGTTCAGTTTCTGTGCCGTGCTGCTGTATCTGATGATGGGCGCGCCTGACGTAGCCTTTACAGAGGCCGTTATCGGCACGATCTCAACGATCTATTTTGTAGTGTCGCTGAAGAAAATAGACAGGTGGTGTAAGTAATGCGCGGTTTAGTAACAGTTTTACTGGCAGTGATCACAGGGATGTTCTGTTCCTTTGTGACATATCTGCCGTTCATCGGCGATGTCAATTCGGCTCCGAACCAGCATGTTACGCCTGTTTACATCGAGCGCAGCGTGCAGGACACCGGGTCGCCCAATATCGTTACCGGGCTTCTGGCCGACTATAGAGGCTTCGATACGATGTGGGAAACTACAGTGATGTTTCTGGCCGGGCTGACAGTCGTGATGCTGCTGAGCAGCAGTACGATGGGACGCAGACCGGAAAAGGAGGATGAGGACGCATGAAGAAACCTTTCGGCGGCATAGTCCTTGATACGGCGTTCAGGCTTATAGTGCCGTTTTCTCTGGTTTACGGAGTGTATGTTCTGATTTTCGGCGAGGCCGGACCCGGCGGCGGATTCCAGGCGGGCGCGCTGCTGTCGATCGGTGTGGTTTTATCCAGACTGATCATGGGCGATCAGGCATCGTTCAATATTTCGATAAAAAATTCGCTGGTCCTGGCCGGCGTCGGGACCTTCATCTATGCGGCTACCGGCTGGCTGGCAATGCTTAACGGCGGCAATTTCCTGGATTACAGTTATCTGCCGTTTAAAGCAGAGCATACCAACGAGCTGCATGCTTTGGGGATTTTATTTATTGAGATCGGGGTAACGATCTGCGTTATGATGACGATTCTCAATATTCTGGATGCTGTTGTGGAAAGGGGGGACGAAAATGGGAGCGCTAAATGAATTTTTACAGACCAAGGGGATCTACACGCTGGTCATGATCTTGTTTTTTCTGGGCGTGTACGGTATGGTTCTGAGCAAAAATTACATGAAAAAGCTGATGGCGATGAACGTCATGCAGGTTGCTGTTATTTTCTTCTTCCTGTGCCTGGGACAAAAGGAAGGCGGTATGATTCCGATTTTTGATCCGGCCGTAACGGATGCCGCTTCCTATATCAATCCGCTGCCCCACTGTCTGATGCTGACTGCGATCGTCGTCAGTCTGGGTACAACTGGTGTGGCTATTGCTTTGCTGATGCGGATCAAAGAAGTTTACGGCTCCGTTGAAGAAGTAGAGGTTATAAGGAGGGCCAGCAAATGATCCAGCATTGTCCTGTACTGATCGTGCTGCTGCCTCTGACGGCGGCTCTGCTCTGCCTCTTATTCAGCAAGTTCAATAAGAATCTCGGTTCCTGGCTGGTCATCGGCTCGATCGCCGGTTCGCTGGCCTGCTCGCTGCAGGTACTGCATCAAACTCTGACCAGCGGCGAAGCGATCCACTACTGGATGGGCAACTGGGAACCGCCTTTGGGCATTGAGTTTGTGATCGATCCGCTGAGCGCGGTGATGGCGGTTTTGATAACCTTCATTTCGCTGATGGTTGCTGTGTACAGCAAGCCCTTTATGCGCAAGGAAGACTGGCTGCATATCGGCGGTTATTATACTTTGTACGGACTTTTGACGGTGGGCCTGTGCGGTATGGTCATCACCGGTGATATGTTCAATCTGTACGTTTATTTAGAGGTCATGTCCCTGTCCGGTTACGGGCTCATCGCCATGGGCGGTAAAAAATCCATGCTGGCAGCTTTTCGTTATATGCTGATCGGTACGATCGGCGCTTCCCTGTATCTGATTTCTGTTGCTTATCTGTATGCGATGACCGGTACTTTGAATATGGCTGATCTGGGCGAAAGGATCATGCCTTATCTCAGTTCGCCGCCGTTCGCTTTAGCGGTTGCATGTCTGTTTATCGGTTTCGGTATCAAAATGGCACTGTTCCCGCTGCACGGCTGGCAGCCGGACGCTTACAACTTTGCCCATCCCGGTTCGGCGGCCTTTATTGCCGGCGTGATGAGCAAGGTTCCAGCCTACGCAATCATTCGTTTCTTCTTTTATATTTTCGGTGTCAATAATCCGATCATCAGCACGGCCTTAACAGTTTTAGGCATTCTTGGCATCGGCGGCGTGCTGATCGGTTCGATCATGGCGCTGGCCCAGTACGACTTCCGCCGGATGCTGGCTTATTCCAGTGTGGCGCAGATCGGTTACATTGCTATCGGTCTGGCGATCGGCAATATGTATGGTTTTATCGGCGCCGTACTGCATATCATCAACCACGCTTTTATGAAAAGCGCGCTGTTTCTTGTTATCGGCGGTATCCAGTACCGTTTCGGCGAAATCAATCTGTACCGTTTAGGCGGTCTGAATAAAAAAATGACTTTAAGTACGATCACCGTTATTCTGGCGGCTTTGTCGATGGTCGGTATCCCGCCGACGGCAGGCTTTTTCAGTAAATGGTATCTGATGCTGGGAGCTTATCAGGGCGGGCAGTATTTCTATATCGTTATTCTTGTTATCAGCAGCTTGCTGAACGCCGTTTATTTCTTCCGTATTCTTGAGCAGATGTTTGTTCAGCACGAGGCATCGCTGACAGAAATCAACAGGCATGAAGGCAAGCTGGGCCTGCCGCCTGAGATGGCGATCCCGATTTTGTGTGCCGGTATCGGGATTTTAGTCCTGGGCTTCTACAGCGTGGATATTGTTGACGATATTCTCAAATCTGGACTGCCGGAGGTGTTTCTGAGATGACGATCATGGATTGCAGACCCTTCCTGGCAGTAGGCGTTTCCTTCCTCGCGGCGGTGCTGATCTCTTTCAGCCGCAGATATCCTAATGTCCGCGAAAGCTGGAGCGTTATTGCTTCATTTATTAAATTCGGCTTGATCATATCTATGGTACCGGGCGTTCTGGCGGGTGTGACCTATGAATGGACCCTGTTCCAGATAACTGATACGATCGGCTTTACCCTGCGTGCCGACAGCGCCGGTATTCTCTTTGCCTGTCTGGCTGCGCTTTTATGGATACCGATCAACTTCTATTCCATTGGTTATATGCGCTGTAACAATGAGCATGAGCAAACAGGCTATTTTGCCGCTTTTGCTATTTGTATGAGTTCGGTTATGGGCATTGCGATGGCTTCTAATCTGCTGACATTCTTCTTCTTTTACGAGCTGCTGACGATCGCCAGTTATCCGCTGGTCTTGCATAAGCGCAACGAAGAAGCTCTGCTGGCCAGCCGTAAATATCTGATCTACACTTTGATTTCCGGGCAGCTGTTTTTGGCCGGACTGGTGGCAGTTTACTGCATTTCCGGTACGATGGATTTCAAGGCAGGCGGCTTTTTGACAACGGATATGGCGCCTACCTGGCAGCTGCAGCTCATCTTCCTGATCATGATCCTGGCCGGATCGGTAAAAGCAGCTGTCATGCCGCTGCATGGCTGGCTGCCGGCAGCGATGATCGCCCCGACGCCTGTCAGCGCTCTGCTGCATGCGGTGGCAGTTGTTAAGACCGGTGTTTTCGCTGTCTTGCGTATCATCGGCTTCGTTTTCGGGCCTAAGCTTTTGGCGGATATTGGGACTGCTGATATCCTGGCCTGGTTTGCGGCCGGCAGTATCATCATTTCCTCGCTGATCGCTATTCAGCAGGATAATCTGAAACGGCGGCTGGCCTTTTCGACGATCGGGCAGCTTTCTTATATCGTTTTAGGCGCGGCGCTGCTGTCGCCGCTCAGTATCAAAGGCGCGTATCTGCATCTGGTGGCCCATGCGGTCATGAAGATCACGCTCTTTATGTGTGCCGGTGTTATTATTGTCAGGACGCACCGCAGTAATATCAGTGAGATGTACGGTATCGGCAAAAAGATGCCGATCACGATGTGCTGCTTTACGATCGCCTCGCTGGGTATTGCCGGGATGCCGTTTCTGGTCGGCTTTATCAGTAAGTGGAACCTGGCGCTGGGCGCTTTGCAGTCCGGCAAGCCCTTATATGTTGCAGTACTGATCGCAAGCGCGATGCTGGCGCTTACTTATTTGATGCCGGTCTGTCAAATGGCGTATTTTAAAAGGGACCCGCAGGAACAATTCCGTACTTATGGTGAGATCAGCTACAGAATGCTGCTGCCGATCTGTTTCACAACGATTCTGGCGCTTGTTTTAGGCGTGATGCCGGAAATATCCCCGAATTTCTACGCAATGGCTTCGCAGGCAGCAGATAGTATCTGCCAGGGCTGGACTGGAGGTGGCTGGTGATGAAGCTGACGAAAACTGCTTTGTATAAGCTGGTTCTTATAGTAGCGGTGCTTGCCGCTGTCCTGGAGTTTTTCTTCGCTCATCCTCATTATCACGAATGGTGGAACACTACCCCGGGTTTTAATCTGCTGTTTGGTTTTGCAGGCTGCTGGCTGTTGATTTTTGTAGCTAAAATAGTTATGACGCCGCTGCTGCAGCGTCCGGAAGATTATTATGATGACGGAGGTGACGATGACGATGAGTAATCTGCACCCCGGTTTTATCCTGATCGCTGTCGGATTGATAGCATTGTTTGTTCCTAAAAGTCTGCGCCGGCCGGTGCTTGCGGCAGGTCCGCTTTTGGGATTAGGCGCGGTGCTGACGCTGGCGCCGGGCACGAATGCGACGCTGCCCTTTATCAACGGGATCACGCTGCATTATCTCCATGTAGACGCGCTCAGCTGGATCTTCGCCCTGATTTTCTGTATGATGGCGGCTATCGGCGGTATCTATGCCTGCCATAACAGTAACAGGATGGAAGCCTTCTGTTCGATGACTTATGCCGGCAGCGCGCTGGGCGTAACTTTAGCCCAGGACTGGCTGACTCTGATCTTCTTTTCGGAGCTGATGGCGGCTACTTCGCTGTTTCTTATCTGGTGTAAAAAAACTCCTGCTTCGCGGCAGGCTGGTTATCGGTATTTATTAGTGCATATGTTCGGCGGCAATCTGCTGCTGGCCGGTATTTTCTTAAAGGTCAGCGCCGGAGATTATTTAGTTATGCCGCTGGCACAGGGACCATGGGATACTGCCTTCTGGCTGATCTGTCTCGGCATTTCCATCAATGCGGCCGTAGTGCCGCTGCACGCCTGGCTGGTTGACGCTTACCCCGAAGGTACGGTCACCGGCAGCGTTTTTCTGAGTTCGTTCACTACTAAAGTCGCTGTTTATTGTCTGATCCGCATTTTTGCAGGCACTGACTTCCTGATCTGGTTCGGTGTGCTGATGGCTTTATACGGAGCCTGCTATGCGATCATGGAAAATGATATGCGGCGTCTGCTTTCTTACCACATCGTCAGCCAGGTCGGTTTTATGGTCGCCGGCGTAGGATTGGGAACGGCTATGGCGCTGAACGGCGCAACAGCGCATGCTTTCAGCCATATCCTTTATAAATCACTGCTCTTTATGTGTGCCGGCGCGATCATTTATGCGACTGGTATCCGCAAAATCAACCAGCTGGGCGGTCTTGCTAAAAAGATGCCGTTTACGTTCTGGTGCTTTGTGATCGCTGCCCTTTCGATTTCCGGTGTGCCGCTGTTCAACGGCTTCATCAGTAAATCCATTACGATCAGCGCCGCCGCTGCTGCCCATTACGGTTCTGTTGAGCTGCTGCTGCAGCTGGCTGGTGTCGGTACGTTTTTATCCATCGCCCTCAAGATGATCTACTTCATCTTCCTGGCGCCTGACAACGGCGTGGTCATCAAACGTGAAGTTCCGAAGAATATGTATGTAGCCATGGGTATCGGCGCGACTCTGTGCGTGTTATACGGCGTTTATCCCGAGCTTTTGTACAGGTATCTGCCCTTTACGATGGAACCATACCACCCCTTTACGGTCGACCATATTACCCAGTCTATAGAAATGCTGGGAATGGCGATGCTGCCGTTTATGATGTATCTGCCAAAAATGGCGCCGCATACAGCTTTATCACTGGATACGGACTGGTTTTACCGGAAGCCTTTTGCGGGCATCGTGACCGGGCTGTCTTATCTGTGCTGTGCAGTAAGCCGGGCGCTTGGCAATACCTGGGAGGTATTATATGAAAAATCCATGGAGCTGAGTCATAACCCAATGGAATTTTTGGATGCCAAGCCTTTGCGCAACAGTCCCAAATATAATCCGGAAAATTACCGCACTTCGATCGCCGATCCGATCATGATAACATTAACAATATTATTCTGTTCTCTGTGTTATTTTATGGCGATCATTTAATAAAAAATAACGAACCGTACCAGTATTTAAAGCCGGTACGGTTTTTTATTGACTAAATCCCGCCGCTGGCGTACAATGAAATCTATTGATATTTAAAGGAGTGCAGTTTATGCAGCTTTCATTTCGCCTGGGCGTGATATTCATTCTGCTGGCAGCAGCAGCCTGGGGACTGGGCGGCGTTGCCGGCCAGTTTTTATTTCAATTTTATGATGTAGGCGCTCCCTGGCTTATCGCGGTAAGACAGATCATTGCCGGCGTGGTCTTTTTAGGCTATCTGCTGTGTCGCGGCGAGAATATCTGGGCAGTGCTGCAGGATAAAGAAGATCGTAAAGATCTGCTGGCATTTTCTTTTCTGGGATTGTTAGGGGCACAGTTTGGTTTTTATTACACGATCTCACTGTGCAATGCGGCTACTGCTACAGTGCTGCAATATACGGCGCCGATCTTTGTCATGCTGTGGATGTCCTGGAAAAACCGCTGCCTGCCGGAAGGGCGTGAGTTCGTCGGTATTTTTTTTGCTCTAGCCGGAGTTTTTCTGATCGCTACTCACGGCAGCCTGGATTCGGTGGTATTGTCGCCGGCGGCGCTGACCATTGGGATAATTTCTGCTATTTCCCTGGCGTTTTATACAGTTATGCCGTTTCGGCTGCTGCAAAAATATTCGACGACTTTGATCATCGGCTGGGGACAATTTTTATCAGGCGGATTTCTCTGTATCTTCATCAATCCTTTTGAGCCCAGCGGCCATTGGGATGGTGCGGCAGTCGCTGCTATGGTCTATCTGATCCTGGGGGCTACGGTACTGAGCTATAGTGTTTTTTTAGTGGGATTAAAAGTAGTAGGCGCTACTAAAGCCAGTCTTATTTCCTGTGCCGAACCTTTAGCTTCGATCATTGCCGTAGTGCTGTGGCTGAAAACGCCTCTGACGCTGGAGGATCTGGTCGGGATGACCTGCATTATTTTAACTGTGGTTTTATTGTCACTGCCTAAAAAATAAATTAAAAAAATACATGGACGGAGCTTTCCGTCCTTTTTTATTTGTCATAGTCTATGGTACAATAGAGTTAACAAAAATAAAGGAGTTGATTGTATGAGCATAAGTCATTATTCCTATAAATATGGTCATGGCAGTAAAGAGTTTTCTCTGGAGTCCGACCGTGTTATCAAAGAGGTCACAGTGGCCAAAATGCCATTGCTGGAGGATGTCAAAGCGGCGATTTTAGATGCCGTCTATCATCCTATCGGCAGTGCGCCAATCAACGAACTGGTCAAACCGGGACAGAAGATTGCCTTTATCTGCAATGATCCGACACGTGTGGCCAACAGTTTTGTCTTTATGCCCATTCTGGTCAACGAAATGAATAAGCTGGGTATCAAGGACGAGGATATGCATATCGTTTTTGCCTTAGGCACGCATCGTAATATGACTCATGAAGAAATGGTCGAAGCCGTCGGTGCAGAGGTGGCAGGGCGTTTAAAAATGTATAACAGTGATGCCAAGGTCAGTGAGGATTTTGAGTATTTCGGTGATACCTCCCGCGGTACGCCGGTCTGGCTCAATAAGCATATCTGTCATGTAGATCACGTTATTATGACTGGAACGATCGTACATCATTATTTCAGTGGTTACGGCGGCGGACGGAAAGCCATTCTGCCGGGTGTTGCAGCTATGGAAACCGTACGTGTCAACCACAGCTTTATGCTGGATACTAATGCAGGTCTGGGTAAAACTGTCGGCAATCCTGTTTATGAAGACCAAATGGAAGGTGTGGCCATGTTTGCCAAAAACCATTCCGTATTTCTTTTTAATGCGATCCTGAATGCTCAGCATGAATTTTTGAAGATTTTTGCCGGTGATTATGTAAAAGCACATCAGGAAGCCTGCAAATTCGTCGATCAGGTCTACGGTGTCGAGATCCCGCAGGCGGCAGATCTGGTTATCGCCAGCTGCGGCGGTTATCCCAAGGATATCAATGTATATCAGCTGCAGAAAACAATGGATAATGCCTGGTGTGCTGTGCGTGAAGGCGGGGTAGTGATCATTATCGGCGAATGTGAAGAAGGCAGCGGTTCGAAGGTGCTGGAAGAAACCTGCAAACGTTTGGGAACGGCAGACGCTATCAAAGCCGACTTGGAAAAACATTTTGAGATCGGTGCCAATAAAGCTTTCGCGGTAACACGTCTTACCAAAAAAGCAAAGTTTATTTTAGTTTCGTCACTGGACAAAGAGCTGGCGCATGATATGCTGTTCGAAGCAGTGCCTACCGTGGAAGAAGCTCTGGCTGAAGCCGAAAAAGTAATTGGCAATGACTATAATATTATTCTGATGCCTGAAGGCAGCTTAACGGTACCACTTCTTCCAGCTTAAAGACAATAGTTTAAATATCAATTTAATTTGTATTTTTATAACTTATGCCTATATTTAAAAACGATTACAAATATTTTTATGCAAGAAAGTATTGCTTTAGCCTGAGGTTTAAGTTATAATAAATTCTGCGAATGTATTCTTAGATATTAAAAAAACTATTGCCTGCTGTATCTGCAATTTCGTAAATGCAGATTAAATTAAAAGGAGTTGTGAAGAAATGAACATTGATTACAAAGCTATTGGGGTCAGAATCAAAGCTGCCCGTGCGCGTAAAGGCGTTACCCAAGGCTATATCGCAGAAGTGACCGGTCTGTCTACACCGCATATCAGTAATATTGAAACAGGAAATACTAAATTAGGCCTGCCTACGATTATTCATCTGGCTAATGTTCTGGATGTTTCCGTAGACGAGCTCCTCTGTGATAATATTCACCGCAGCGAGAAGATTTTCCAAAATGAGCTGGCAGAATTATTGCAGGGCTGCGACGCCCATGAGCTGCATCTGATCACTGAACTGGCCAAGGTTGTTAAGAAAAACAGTCTGGACGGAGTGAAAAAAACCAGAGGCCGCAAACCGAAAAATAAAATCTGAGCAAAGCTTTTTAAACCTGCATTTCCAAAACCTTTATGTTATAATATAAATATCAGTAAAAGCTGTAGTGAAAAGGTGGACGGAAGTTATGGATAAATTTGTTCAAACAGAATTAGAAGGTGCCGGCGTTAATGTCGAAGAAACTTTAAGACGTTTTATGAATAATGAAATGCTGATGATAAAGTTTCTGAGAAAATTTGTTGACGACGAAAATATGAATAAACTGCGTACACTCATCGCTGATAAACATTATAATGAGGTACTGCCTGTAGCGCATACGCTGAAAGGCGTCAGTGGAAATCTTGGTCTTATTAAACTATATGAGATTTTTTCCAGAATGTGTCAGGACTGCCGTAATGATCAGTATGAAGATTTGGACGGGCTGTTCGCTCAGGCTGAAGCAAATTATTCTAAAGTCGTAGAGGCGATTAAAAAAATTTAAATGCCAGACCCGGAATTTATTCCGGGTCTTTTTTTATGTTTTAAGGATTTTTAATTAAAGCTATTGCCAAGTAACATTTGATAAAGTATAATAAAGCAACAAGAGTATTGAAAAATAGGAAACCGCTAAAAATAATTGTTATTGATAATTTAAAGGGTCATTTGCGGAGGGAAAGTATGCAGCTGAACGTTACTACTGACTATGCCATAAGAATAGTTTTGTATTTGGCAATCAAAAAAGAGATCACTACATCAAAAGAAATCGGAGCCGCGATGGGGATTCCGAAAAATTATGTACTGAAAATAACTCATAAGCTGGTAGAGGCTGGAATCATTGAAAGACTGGTAGGAGCGCAGGGCGGCTTTTCGCTGGCACAGAAAATAGATGATATCACTTTATTGGATATCCTCAATATCATGGAACCGACAATGAGGGTTAACCGTTGTCTGGAAGAGGATAAATTCTGCAGCCGTTATTCTACTGAAAATTGTCCGGTCCGCGGGTTTTACTGCAAGCTGCAGGAAGAACTGGAAAAAAGTTTAAAGAAAATGACGATTAAAAGGTTGCTGGCAGACGCAAATTAAAATTTGTTGTTAAAGAAACTTATAACTGAATATGGATATTTAGGCGGAGTATAAAATATTCCGTTTGAATAACTCCCCGGTTACCCGTTTTGTTTTTTTAAGCAAAACGGGTAACTTTTTTATGCGCCGTTGAAAAACGGCGCTTTATTTTTGAGCTTGGTTAAAGTCAGATTGGTACCAGTTGCAAGACTTTCAGACAAGCGTATTCACTTACAACAAAAATGTCTTGCGGGGGGGGACAAATATGGTATTATGTTAAAAATAAACTATAAGAATACTATTAAATATTAAGGTTAATAAATTATCTTAAATTATAAAATTGCAACTATCAGGAATGAAAGAAAACTGGAGAGATTAGCTCTTCATAGCTGCAGTCGCAATGCTACACTGCAGGATAGATAAATGAAGTTTTTTATAAACATCAGGCAGCAATTATTCAGATGATTTGTATTCCAATGAATATAAATATAATTATGTCAAATCAAGGGGGATAAAAATGAGCAGACAAAAATATTTGCAGATGGTGGTGTCTTTAGCAGTTTTAAGTATGCCGTTTTCAGCTAATGCGGCAGATGCTCCGATCAATGCCGGAGCCGGCACGACGGTAACTGTCGGCGATAATTATGAAATCGAAATGACAGGAAACGGTTCTACAGCTGTTGCAGCAGCTCAGAATGCAAACGTTACGTTGGGTAATGATGCAAAAATAACTGTAGATGGAGATTCAGCTTATGGGGTCCAGACAAACGGAGAAAATTCTAAAATCGAATTTGGTGATGGTGCTGGAATCGAAATGACAGGCAATGCTGCTGTCGGTGTTGAAACCAGTACAGATAATTCGCACATCAAATTCGGAGAGTCGGCGGAAATAGTTCTTCAAGGAGACTATAATTATGGTGCGTCTGTATGGTCTGAAAATTCCAGTATTGAATTTGGCGCTGACGCAAAAATAACTGCTGTCAGTAATGCCGTACGTGTTGGAGGGAACGATTCACAAGCGATTTTTGGCGCGGATGCTATTCTGACTACAAGCGGTGATAATGCTTATACAGTGCATTTAGGTGCCGCCTCTGGTTCCAGTATTACTTTTGATAACGGTGCTGTCATCAATTCGGATGGTCATGCCAGTATTGGTGTTTTTATCGAACGGTCCGGTGAAGTAAGCTTTAAGGATCAAGCAGAAATTAAAGTAACAGGCGATTTTGCTTATGGAGTTTATCTTCAAAACCAATATGATGGTAACGTCAGTAAAATAACTTTTGGCGATGGTGCACAAATAGAAGCACATGGTTATAATGCTGATGGAATTCATGTTGAAGCAGAAAACAGCACGGCAGAATTCGGCGATGATACAGTAGTAATCGTTTCCGGTGAAGACAGTACGGGCGTTTCTTTTGGCGGTGCCGGATCGAAAGGTGTTTTCGGAAATAATACTTATATTGAGGCTTCTGGTGAATACAGCGAAGGTGTATATGCTGGAGGAGAGGGGAGCAGTATTGAGTTTGGCAGTAATGCCAGCGTGGTCATAACAGGTAACGACAGTTATGGCGCCCGGGTATATGCAGCAGACGCTGTGATAAATTTCGGCGATGATGCAGTTATCAGTGTATCCGGTGAAGATGCAAAAGCGTTATGCGTCAGTGCAGATGATGCGCTGATTAAAGTAGGCAATAATGCGCAGATCACGGCGGAAGGCATGAATGCCCAGGCCTTGTTGCTTTGGGCTGATGGCAATTCCGGCAAAATAGAAATTGGTGACAATGCGACAATTACAGGTAATGCCGATACTGATTATCAGTCAAATCTTATCCAGGTCATGAGTGAAAATGGTGTTATTGAGATCGGTGACGATGTTAAGATAAATTATAACTATACCGGAACTGATGAAGTTATCGGCAGTGCGCTGTCTGTTACTGATGCCGGTGGCAAAATAGTTATAGGCAATGGCGCCGTTATCCGTGTGGATGGTTTTGACGGCGGAGCTGAGATCATTGGGGACGGCGGCGAGATTTCCTTCGGCGATAATCTTGATTTGTCTATTGTCAATACTTCTTATGCCAATGGACTGCGGGTAGCTGGTGAAGATGCGAGACTGGTTGTAGGAGATAATGCCAAAATACATATAAATGGTTCCGACTCTGATGGGGTTTTAGTAGGGGCCAGTGGTTATGATGGGATGTCGGCAGCGTTTGGTAAAAATGCTCAAATCATTGTTGAGGGCGATTCCAGTAATGCAGTTCGGGCGGAAGCCTGGGACGGCAAAGGCGCAAAAGTTGAATTTGGCGCTGACGCTCAGATTATAGCCAAGGGTGATGCGGTGATGGGAGTCAGTGCTGGTGGTGAAAATACCATAATTGACTTTACTGAAAATGTAAATGTAACTATAGGCACGGAAACAGTCCCCAGCAATAACGGTTCATGGGGGATTGAAGCAAGTTCCGGTGCGACGGTCAATGTTGATGGTCTGGCACAGATTAATATTTTCGGAGAAGACAGCATGGGCCTGCAGGCAGTCAGCACAGGGAAGATTATCCTGGAGCGGGCTATCATCAAAGCTGTTGGCAATAATACAACAGCAGTACTGGGTGATGAAAACGGCGGCGAGATATATATTGGCGGCAACAGTATCGTTGAAGCTGAAGGTGAAGGTGCCAAGGCGCTTTCTGCTACTGCTGGTTATGTAGAAATGGGTGCAGATGCGTTAATTTCCGCAGTCGGTAAGGGAGCTAATGCCGTGAGAGGCAATTATGCAGATGCTGAGATCAAAATTGGTGAAAGTGCGCTTATAGAAGCACAGGGCGAGAATGCAGCGGGCGTTTATGCATGGTGGGGTGCTGTTATAGATGTTGCTGATAACGCTGTGATAAGTGCAGACGGTAAAAATTCGCGTGGCGTGGTAGCACAGCACACAAACGCCGAGATTACTTTAGGTGATTCCACACAGATAGAAGTTAATGGTGATGGAGCTATCGGATTGATGGCTACGGCGCAAAGCGGTTTTGAAGGCAGTAAGATCAATACCGGAGAGGACCTTTTACTGGCAGTAAGTGGTAATGATGCTATGGGTATCTATGCGACGATGGGTAAAACCGCTGTGGGCGCAAAGGCGCAGATCACTGTTGATGGTGATAATGTGACTGGTGTATACGCTGCAGATCAGGGTACTGTTACTTTAGCCGATAAAGTACAGATTTCAGTTGAGGGTGACAGCGCTTATGGTATTTATACTAATCACAGTGGTGCCGGAGCCAGCGTGGAATTGCAGGGAGATACCGCTATTTTGGTAAATTCCGATGATGGGTATGCCTTATATGCCAAGTCTGGGGCGATTACGTCTAATCTGAACGGCGGTACTACTGTTGCCAGCGGCGGTAAATATTTCATCGAAGGCGATATGAAAACGGGAATCGATGGCATTATTGATTTGCTGATGGAACAAGATTCTATATTTACTGGGAAAACTGATGCCGGTGATGGTAATATTTCTTTGGGACTTACTGACAGTGTCTGGAATGTGACCGGTGATTCGACGGTAACGCATATGATAAATCAGAATTCTGTTATTGATATGACTTCCGATAATCAAGGCTTCAGCACATTGACTGTCGATCATTTAAGTGGTAACGGAGGCAAGATCATTCTGGATATCGACGGCAGCGTAGCGCATCAAAGCGATAAACTGATTGTAACTGACACTTTTACCGGTAACCATGTTTTATCATTAAAAGAAATCAATGCGCGCGAAGGTGATCCTACGCTTGGTGCTGATGCGAATGGTACTGTTTTGGCAAGTGTCAACGGAGGTAACGGAGTATTTACTGCCGAAGACGGCGAAGGTACTTTATACTGGCAGCGTTATGAACTTGATACGCTTAATAACAGCAATGATCTTTACACACATTGGTATTTGAAAAGCATTAACACGTTGAACCCTGGTGATAAGCCAACTACAACCGTAGAAACTGCTGTAGCGGCAGGAGCGTTAGCGTATCATACCTGGCGCGACAGCGGAACGCTGCTGGAGCGGATGGGTGATCTGCGCCATAATGGCGACACAGCGCAGGGAGCCTGGGTCAGAGTCCAGGGCAGCAAGATAGGGCGCGAGGGTAAATTTAAATTTGAAAATAAATATACCATGTACGAGCTGGGATATGACCAGAAAATGAAACAGACAGATAAGTATACGCGTTACGGTGGTGTGTCCTTCAGCTATACTGACGGCAGCAGCAGTTACAGAAGCGGCGATGGTGATATTAAGAATAAGGCTATCAATTTCTATGTAACACAGCTTGGCAATAAAGGACATTATCTTGACGTAGTGGCTAAAATAAACCATATGGACAATGATTTTGAAGTTTTCGACAGCAATGCTAAAAGGATAACAGGCGATTTTGATAATACAGGTATTTCTTTGAGCGCTGAATACGGCAGAAAAAACAGTCTGAGTAAAAATGGCTGGTATATTGAACCGCAGGCACAGATGACTATTGGTTATCTGGGCGGAAGTAATTACAGCACAGGTGACGCTCAAGTCGAGCAAAGCGGTATCAGCAGTATTTTAGGACGCGTCGGGTTCAATTTAGGGCGTGATATCAACAAAAAAACTAATTTCTATGTCAAAGCCAATTTGCTGCATGAATTCAGCGGTGATTATGAAATCCGTTTTAGTGACAAATATGGCAATAGACTTAAAGTAGAAGATGATTTCAATGATACCTGGTTTGAATATGGTATAGGTATTGCCTATCAGGCAAGTGAAAACAATCATTTCTATTTTGATATCGAACGCAGCACTGGCAGTGATTTCAAGAAAGACTGGCAGTGGAATGTTGGTGCCAGGTGGACTTTTTAAATAGTTGCTTTGATTTTCGGCAAGGTGTTGCAACCCTCCAGCTTGCTTGAGAATATCCCCAGCCTCCGTTCCATTTTTATGGAACGGAGGTTTGTTTATCGACGGGCGGTAATTAAAATCCTGCTGAGAAAATGAGCTGTTGAAAACAGGGTATATTGACAGTACTTGCCGGGTTGCGTTATACTATATGGCAGAGCTTATTATGCTCTGAATCGCTACTGTAGCTCAGCTGGTAGAGCATCTCATTCGTAATGAGAGGGTCGCAGGTTCAAATCCTGTCAGTAGCTCCAGCATTTAGACGGTGCTTCAATTTTTTGAGGCGCCGTTTTTATTTGTTTCAAATAAAAGAATAGAGAAACTAAAAAACCGGACATATTGTCCGGTTTTTTAGTTTTATTCAGCAGTTTTTTTATCCAGCATATATTTAGAAGGAATAAATTTAGGTGTGATGGTATAGGATTTCTCTACCCCGTTGCGTTTAACAACGAATTTTACCGGATTGCCTAAAAAGGGATTAAAAAAATCTGTTGTCCAAATTTTCTTTTTTGGAATTTTTTTGGTCAGTTGGCCGTTGATGCTGACCATAATGTCGCCTTTTCTAATACCGGCCAGTTCAGCAGGAAAACCGGGCTCTACAGCCTGTATTTCATAACCATTGTCAACCTTTTTATTACTCAGCGTATAGCCGAACATATAACGTCCGTTAAAATATTGTTTGACCATATTTAAAAGCGAGCGTTCTGTAACAGGATCGTTGACAGGTTGGACATCAACACCGCCGCTGTTGTAGTAAAGCGTTGCGACTTCGCTGATTGAAAGTACGACGTTGTTGCCGTTCTGGATAGTAGTAAAGTTAAGTTTGCTTTGCTGCGTTGCCACCTGGATACCTAAAAAATTTTCACGGACATGGGTCGCCGTGAAGACAAGTCCGTATTCAGTGGCTGAATCAAGGATATAATTTTGGCCGCTGGCTGTGATGAAGTTGACGATGTAATTATTTACTTCTTTACTGGTAACATTGTCGATCTGGATACTGGATGCCGCGCTGGCATGGCAACAGAGCGTTAAAAGCAGCAGTGCCAGGATAAATATTTTTTTCATAATAACCCTCCCCTATGCCTCTTATTATAGAATAAGGATGGTTGCCGGTCAAACATACATTTGCGAAAAATCTAAACCGGCAGCAGGTGCTCAGTAACGGCAGCTGTAAGGACTTTTCTCCAAGCATATCAGAAAACAGTGAGCATTAAATAAATACTGTGTTATAATTAAAGCAAAATTAAGTAATTAGGAAGCCGGAGTAAGGAGGAGAAGTCCATGTATTATTCAACAGTATACCTGTCGCCGCTGGGCAAGATCACGCTGGCGTGTGACGCTTGCGGTAAAAATCTGGTCGGCTTATGGCTGGAAGGGCAAAAGTATTATCAGGGGACGCTGAAGGAAGCTTTGATTGAAAAGGACTCTGTACCGCTTTTCGATATTGTAAAAAAGTGGCTGGACAGATATTTCTCCGGGCAGAAGCCTGATGCGGCAGAGCTGCCGCTGGCACCACAAGGTAATGCGTTTCGCCAGGGCGTTTGGGAAATTTTATGTACGATCCCCTATGGAGAGGTAACAACTTACGGTAGTATTGCTAAAAAAATGGCAGTGAAGCTGCAAAAGGAACGGATGTCAAGCCAGGCTGTCGGCGGTGCTGTTGGGCATAATCCCATTTCTATTATTATTCCCTGCCACCGGGTCATTGGTGTAAACGGCAGTCTTACTGGGTATGCCGGCGGTATTGAAACAAAAATAAAACTGCTGGAGCTGGAAGGCGTAGATATGTCTGGATTTTTTATCCCCCAAAAAGGTACGGCATTGTAATATACTAATAAAATCGGAGGAAAATTATGGTTACGTATAACGGCGAAAGGATAGTAGATGCGGCATTTGCTGAGCAGGTGTATGAGGCAGTCGCCCGGATACCTTGCGGTAAAGTGGCTACCTATGGACAGATAGCAGCGCTGGTCGGCGATCCGCTGGCTGGGCGTGAGGTAGGGCATATCATGAGCTGTGCTCCTTCTGGACGTAATTTGCCCTGTCACAGGGTCGTGAACCGTACCGGGGTACTGGCACCTGATTATGCTTTCGGCGGGCAGGAAAAACAACGTGCTTTGCTGGAAGCGGAGGGCGTAACCTTCCTTGCAGACGGGCGAATAGATATGGCGCTGCATTTATGGGGTAAATATGAACAATTTAATATTTTTGATATGAGCTGACAGGCCGGTCGATATTTCAAAATGCTCTGCAGTGAAAATGTTGACAAATATTTAAACAGATGCTAAAATAACCTTGTTTTTACGGAAACACCTCGGAGGGCACTACTGCCGGATAAGAGATATTCTCTTATCCGGTTTTTTTATTAGATTAAAGGAGGAAAATAATGCTTACGGAAAACGCTTCAAAAATCCAGCAGAAATATTTAGGCGCAAAGGGTTTGATCTTACTGATCGCTGTGATGAATATGTTTGTACCGTTGTCGATAGATTTATATCTGCCGGCACTGCCGACGATAGGTACAGAATTTGCTGCGACACCTTTGATGGTCAATTTGACGCTGGTCAGTTTTTTCTTCTTTTTCGCAGTGGGGATTCTGCTGTTTGGGCCGGTAAGTGATAAATACGGACGCCGGAAGATTTTACTGCTGGGAATAGTTCTGTATACGCTGGCAAGTGGTCTGTGCGCCTTTGCCGGCAGTATTTACAGTCTGATAGCGTACAGAATCGTGCAGGCTTTGGGTGCAGGCGGCATGGTTGCTGTGTCGATGGCGGTTGTCAAAGATGCTTTTTATGGCACCACTAAAAATCGTGTTTTGGCGCTGGTGCAGGCTATGGCCGTTATTGCGCCGATGGTCGCCCCTGTTATCGGCGCATTTCTGCTGCAGTTTGTCAGCTGGCGCGGTACCTTCGGGGTCCTGATCGCCGCCGGTGCTGTTAATCTGGCAGCCAGCTTCTTTTTTGAAGAAACGCTGTCGGAAAGCGACCGTTATAAGGGCAGCTTTTGGAGTACCTTCGGCAGATTGGCAGTTGTCGGTAAAAATGTTGGTTTTACTGGTGTACTGACTGTATTTTCATTGCTGGCAGCACCTTATATGGCTTACGTGGCAGTATCTTCCTATGTTTATGTACAGTATTTTGGGCTTAGTGAGCAGGTCTACAGTTATTTTTTTGCTGCTAACTCATTTTTTGCCGTTGTCGGTCCGTTTTTATATATGAAGTTGATCGGGATCGTATCGCCGCGTCAATTTACCTATGGCTGTTTTATTTTTACTGTAGTAGCAGCGGCAGCGCTGCTGACAGTAGGGAGTATTTCACCGTGGTGGTTTTTAATAGCCTTTTTACCGGTCACGATCATGGAAAGCGCTGCCAGGCCTTTCAGTACGGCCATATTATTGGATCAGCAGAAAACGGATATCGGCTCAGCCTCGTCGCTGATCAATGCGGTGAATACTGTTTTTGGCAGCTTGGGTATGATGCTGGGTGCATTGAACTGGAGCAATTTTATTGAAGGGCTGGGGATCATTACCGCTGTTTGCGTCACATTGGCAATTGCGGGCTGGCTGGCCCTGCTGCATTTTAAAATCAGGGTAGAAGGTTTATAAAAATCAGTCAAAATAAAAAATACCTGCCGTTGGTCAACGGCAGGTATTTTGCTTTGCAGCGAAAATTTCAGTCGCTGCCTATAGGGGAAAGATGCCCAAGCAATCCATTATTTAACGATCAAGACCGGTATTTCCGCATACATGGCAACTTTGGAGCTGACGCTGCCGAGGATAAATTCTGCAACAGCGTTCATGCCGCGGCTGCCGATGAGGATCATGCTAGCTTCGGATTTTTTGGCGGCGGTCAGGATTTGCTGCGCGGCGTTGCCAACTAAAGTTTCATAATGAACGGGAACTTTGGCGGCAGCTGTCTGTTTTTTTGCTGCTTCCATTAATTCCTGACCGGCCAGTTCATATAATTCATTGGTTTGTTTGACCATAGCGGGGTTTAACTGGTTCAAAATGGTCGATCGTTTGCTGTAAGGTTCGATTACATGGACTACTTTTACTTCTGCGTCAAGCTTACCGGCTAGATCGATACCATAAGCAAGCACTTTACTGGACGAATCAGAACTGTCGATAGCGATTAAAATTTTCTCTTTCATATAAATCCCTCCCTGAATTTTGCATCCTGCTCTTTACTTGACTGTTCTTCTTTTCTTTAATATTATTATAACAACAATAAAATCATACTTAAAATACTTATTTTTGAAATTATAATACCTAAAAAGTATGAATGGAGGAATACTTATGAATTTGCAGCAAATGCGGTATTTCGTAATGGTAGCGCGGCTGGGCAATGTTACAGAGGCTGCCAAAGCGCTGCATATCGCGCAGCCGCCTTTAAGCAGACAAATCAAACAGCTTGAGCAAGAACTAGGCGTGGTGCTGTTCGACAGATCAGGCCGACGTCTGCATCTGACAGAAACCGGTCATATGCTGCTGCATCGGGCAGAAGAAATCTTAAATTTAACGGATAGGACTGTATGTGAATTATCCAGCAGTGAGCTGGGACAGGAGGGTATTTTATCACTGGGAGTTGTCCCTTCGATGAGCCTGATGGTATTACCGCAGATGATTGCCGCTTTTAAAGAGTTGTATCCCAAAATAACCTATCGGTTGTTGATCGGCGAAAGTTTACGGGTGATCGAATTGCTGGAAAAGGGGGTCATTGAAACTGCTATCGTTCATTTGCCTGTGGACGAGGATTATTTTGCAAGCTATAAGCTGCCAACTGAACGCTTGGCATTAGTCTATGATGCGGCGTTTTTTCCGCAGCTGGAGGGGACTTTTGAACTGCCTGTAAGCAGGCTGCAGGGGCTGCCGCTTTTATGCCACCGCCGTTATAAGGAACTGTTGGAACAGTCTGCTGCTAAAAATGGCATCCAGGCATATTTTTTCTGTCTCAGCGATGACAGTAATTATCTGATTGCCTGGGCGAAAGCCGGTTTGGGACTGGCTGTTATCCCCGAATCAGCAGAAGCGATCGCCAGGCATGAAGGGCTGGCCTGTGTCCGTATGGACGACCCGGAGCTGACGACTACGGCGGCAGTGGTATGGGGGCGCAAGCATTATCACTCGCCGACAACACGTAATTTTATCAGTTTTATACCGCAGTATTTTGAACAGTGCAAAAAGTTCTGCTGAGTGCTGTTGACTGTAGATCAGAGAAAATATAAATAAAAAGCCCCCGGAATTTTTAAGATTCCGGGGGCTTAGTTTTTAATTATTTCCAGGCCGGTAAAATGGTGCCCTGGAAGTGTTCCATAATGAATTTTTCATTATCAGCTGATTGGTAAATTTCTTTCAGTTTAGCGATCCGGGGATCGTTTTCATTGGTTTTCTTGGTTACGAAGATGTTGACAAACGGATTGTCAGCAGATTCCAGAATGATGGAATCTTTGGTAGGGTTCAGGCCTGCTGGAATAGCGTAGTTGGCATTGATTACAGCAAAGGTAACGTCGGGCAGGCTGCGGGGAATGGTAGCTGCATCCAGTTCCAGGAATTTGAAGTTATGTGGATTTTCGGTGATATCGGCAACGGTGGTAGTAACGTTTTTGATATCTTTGACTTTGATCAGCCCGGCATTGGCAAGAACTAAAATCGCACGGCCGCCGTTGGATGGATCGTTAGGAATACCGATTGTGGCGCCGTCAGGAATGGCGTCGCCTTTTTTCAAAGTTTTGGAGTAAGCGGCCATCGGGAAGTTAACGGTTTTGAAAACTTCTACCAGGTCAAATTTAGGCTCTTTTTGCAGAGTGGCATCTAAATAAGGGCGGTGCTGCATGCTGTTGGCAAAAACCTCGCCTTGGAACAGTGCTACATTAGGAGTTACATAGTCGTTGAATTCAACTACTTCGATTTTCAGACCTTGTTTTTCAGCAAGTTTTTTGACATTGTCCATAATTTCAGCATGAGGACCTGCAGTAACTGCGATTTTGATAGGCGCATCGCCGGCAGGAGCTTTTGCTGCTTCTTTTTTATCGTCGCCGCAGCCGAAGGTGGTCAGGGCAGCTACGCATAAAGCTGCCGCGGTCAGTATTTTAGCTAATTTTTTCATGATAATTTCCCCTTTATAAGATGATTTTATAGTTTGTTTTTATTAAGCTTTTTGGAAAAGTAGTCGCCGAGTGACTGGATAGATTGGACCATAACGATAAGTACGACGACAGTGATCAGCATAACGTCCATTTGGAAACGCTGATAGCCATAACGGATCGCCAGATCGCCTAAGCCGCCGCCGCCTAATGTACCAGCCATGGCGGAATAACCGATCAAAGCTATAACAGCGAGGGTGATACCTAAAACGATGGAATGCAGTGCTTCCGGCAAAAGGACCTTGCGGATAATCTGCATGGGGCTGGCGCCCATGGCCTGAGCCGCTTCGATAACGCCGTGGTCGATTTCCAGCAGCGAAGATTCGATGATGCGGGCAATAAAGGGTGCGGCTGAAATAGTCAAAGGTACGATGGAAGCGGTAGTACCTATCGAAGAGCCTACTAAAAGGCGGGTCAGAGGAATGATCGCTACCATTAATATAATGAAGGGAGTTGAGCGGGTAGCGTTGACAATAGCGCCTAAAACGCTGTTTACAGGAGCGTTGGGCAGGATATGGTTTTTACGGGTGACGGTTAAGATCACGCCGAGCGGTACGCCGATGAGTGTGGCGAGTATTGTGGAAGCCAGCACCATATAGCAGGTTTCCCAAAAGGATTTAAGTAAAAGAGCTAACATTTCAGGAGACATAACCGATCACCTCAACTTTCAGCTGCTGTTCATGCAGATATTGCAGAGCATTTTTGATACCTGCGGCGCTTCCTGAAATCTCAATGACCAGGGTGCCGAAGGGTATATCCTTAAGCGAGTCGATATTACCGTAGATGATATTGATATCGACATCGAATTTTTTGACCATACCGGAAACGATCGGATCGCCGGCTGAGTTACCGATGAAAGATAATCGCACGATTAGTTTGCTGCCTTCGGTGTAGACTGCGCTGATTGAAGAAGATTGCAGCAGTGCAGGCAGTTCGACATTGTTGATGCTTTTGACGAAATCTTTGGTAGTGGGCTTCTGCGGATCGGTGAAAACATCGATCATGGAACCTTCTTCAATGATCTCGCCGTTTTCGATAACAGCTACTCTGTCACAGACTTCTTTGACTACTTCCATCTGATGTGTGATCATGACAATAGTCAGATTCAGGCGTTTATTGATATCTTTGAGCAGGTCGAGAATAGATTTTGTTGTCTGCGGGTCCAATGCCGAGGTTGCTTCATCACACAGCAGTACTTTAGGATCGCTGGCCAGAGCACGGGCAATACCGACACGTTGTTTCTGACCGCCTGACAACTGGCTGGGATAATAATCGCCGCGGTCCTGTAATTGTACCAGCTCCAGCAGCGGCTGCACCCGCTTTTTGATTTCAGACTGCGAAATACCCTGTATTTCCAGCGGAAAAGCGATATTATCATAAACTGTGCGGGAGGCCAGCAGATTAAAGTGCTGGAAGATCATCCCGATATTTTGGCGTGCTTTGCGCAGTTCCTGATTGTTCATTGCAGTCAGTTCCTGTCCATCCACAAAGACCTGACCGCCGGTAGGTACTTCCAGCATATTGATGCAGCGGATCAGGGTTGATTTACCGGCACCGCTGAGGCCGATGATACCGAATATTTCTCCGGCGTTGATATGCAGATTTGTTTTCTTTAAAGCGTGGATATCACCTGCATTGCTGTAATAGGTTTTTTCCACATTGCGTAAATCGATCATACAGCGTTCCTCTTTCTTTTCTAAAATCGTAAAAAAACCCTTCACACAGGTGAAGGGTAACGAAAGCGTTTCGTACTGCTTCATCTGTCGGATTTACATCCGTTGGATTTGGCACCGTTCACGTCGTGATGGTTGCCGTAGCTTCATAGGGCCAGTCCCTCGGCTACTCTTGATGAAATACCGTTTGAAGTTGTTAAACAAAATAATACACTTACAATCGGCACTTGTCAATAAAAATTTTAAAATTTTTGTAAAAAACCTTGCCTTTCACAAGATAAAGTGATAAAGTATAAAAGAAAAAAGGTGCTAGCACCAGCTAAATTTAAGGAGGCAATCATGGCTGCAAAAACCAGAGACCATTTGACCGATCAATTATTTAAAGCGATTCTTAGCTTAAAAAGTGAAGAGCAGTGTTCCAACTTTTTTGAGGATATTTGCACGATCAGCGAACTGAAATCCATGGCGCAGCGTTTGGAGGTTGCCAGAATGCTTGATGCAGGCTGTATTTATGAAGAGATAGTAGAAAAAACAGGCGCCAGTACGGCGACGATCTCACGGGTTAAACGCTGTTTGGTTTATGGCGCTGACGGCTATAATTCGATAATGCCATTATTAAAAAAGGAAGACAAGCACAATGCTGAATAATAAAGCTTTGCAGGTGCCGTATGGAACTAGGGACGTACTTCCGGGTGAAGCCGGCGCCAGAAGGATAATTGAAAATAAGCTTGCCTCTACCTTTAAAGCCTGGGGCTATGACGAAGTGGTCACGCCGACTTTTGAATATCTGGATACTTTTGCCGCAGCAGGTCAGCTGTCAGACAGCAGTTTTAAATTTTTTGACCGTCGTAATAATATTTTATTGCTGCGGTCGGACATGACGACTCCTTTGGCGCGTTTGGTAGCTACTCGGCTCAATGAGGGACCGGCGGTAAAACGGCTTTTTTATCTGGCGAATCTATTTCGCTATGAGGAAACACAGGCCGGACGCCAGTGTGAGTTTAATCAGGCCGGTGTTGAAATGATGGGTGCGGCCGGACCTTCGGCAGATGCCGAGATGCTGGCTTTAGCAGTAGCTTCGCTGCAGGCAGCAGGGTTAAATGATTTTGTGATCAGTGTTGGCCAGATCGATTTTATAAATGGCCTGATTGAAGCGGCTGAGGTCACTGAACTGCAGGCGCAGGAGCTGAAACGCTGCCTGATCGAGCATGATGTGGTACGGTTGGAAGCGTTGGCAGATGGCAGCAGGATGTCACCGGAACAAAAAGATTTGTTTAAAGAGCTGCCGTTTCTGCATGGCGGGCTGGAACTTTTAGATAAGGTTGAAGCCTGTGGTTTGAACAATAAAAGCTCCAAGGCTGTGCAGGATCTGCGCGAAATCTATGCTTTGGCCGAGGTCTATGGTGCGGCTGGTTATCTGCGTTTTGATCTGGGGCTTTTGCGCGACCTTGATTATTATACTGGAATGTTATTTGAAGGCTACGCTGAGGATATGGGTTTCCCGATCATTGGCGGCGGCCGTTATGATACAATGATGGAAAATTTTGGCAGATCCTGCCCGGCAACAGGATTTGCTATAGGGATAGACAGGATCATGTTGATTCTGAGTTGGCGCCGGCAGCTGGACAATATCAGCAGCTGGGATGTTCTGGTGGCCTGGCAGGCAGGCTGTCTGCCACAGGCGATCGCGCAGTGTATGCGTCTGCGCAGGAGCGGCAAAACAGTGAAGCTGGCTGCCGAGCCTTTTAACCAGAGCGAAGCAGTGGACGCGCAGCGTGCTAACGCCTGCGATACGCTGCTGTATATCGAAGATTGATAAAGGAAGTGCCGTAATGGATTATATTACCGTAGCGTTGCCGAAGGGCAAGCTGTTTCAAAGATCAGTAGAGCTGCTGGATAAAGTAGGCTATAGTGCTGATAACGTAACTGAAGATTCGCGCAAACTTGTTATCAGTAACGAGGATAGCAAGGTGCGCTTTATAATTACTAAAACTGTCGATTTGCCGACCTATGTAGAATACGGTGCTGCCGATATCGGGATCATTGGTAAAGATGTGCTGCTGGAAGAACGCAAGGACGTATATGAGCTGCTGGATCTGAAATATGGACGCTGTCGTTTGATGCTGGCAGTTCCTGAGCAGATGCAGCGGCCCAGACTGACTGATTATGCGCATCTGCGGGTAGCAACTAAATATCCGAACTGTGCCCAGGAGTATTTTCGCAGTCTGGGGATTCAGACCGAGATCATCAAGCTTAACGGTTCGATTGAACTGGGGCCGATGGTTGGATTGTCGGAGCTGATCGTTGATATTGTGGAAACAGGCCGTACCCTGAAAGAGAATAAATTGGTGGAGGTAGATTCCATCTATACGGCGACAGCAAGACTGATTGCCAACAGGGTGAGCTTTAAATTGAAATTTGACCGTCTGGATAAACTGGTCCGAGATTTGCGTAAGGTACTGGATGAGGAGGAAGAGCAATGCAAGTAACAGATGCCAGAGGAATGAGTGCTGTTGAAATAGCAGCTTTGATGCAGAAAAAAGCTTTTGATGAATGTGAGCTGTCCCCCGGAGTACAGGCAGGTGTTACCGCTATGTTTGGTGCGCCGCTGACAGCAGCCCAGGTCGTCGAAAAAATTGTGACTGACGTAAGGGCCGGCGGTGATGGAAAGCTGCTTTATTATACTAATCTGATCGATAAAGCAGGCTTGAGTGTCCAAAATATCCGGGTCAGCAAGGCTGAATTTGCAGAAGCCCGACAATCAGCTGATGCCGAAGTGGTAGGAGCCATCGAACGTGCTATTGCAAATGTGCGTCGCTTTCACGAAGAACAGCTGCCAAAAACCTGGCTGACTAACCGTGAATGCGGTGCTATGCTGGGACAGAAGGTAACTCCTGTTGACTCTGTGGGTATCTACGTCCCCGGTGGAACTGCGGCTTATCCTTCTTCGGTGATTATGAATGCTGTACCGGCTACAGTAGCAGGAGTACCACGGATCGTGATGGCAGTACCGCCCGGACGTGATGGCAAAGTCAATCCTTATGTGCTGGTTACGGCTGAATTAATAGGTATCAGGGAAATTTATAAAATGGGCGGTGCACAGGCCATTGCTGCGTTAGCTTTTGGTACGGAAACTGTACCAAAGGTTGAAAAAATTACCGGCCCGGGCAATATTTTTGTGACGCTGGCTAAAAAAGCTGTTTACGGGCACTGCGACATTGATATGCTGGCAGGTCCCAGCGAAATATTGATTATAGCCGATGATGGCGCTGATCCTAAATATCTGGCAGCTGACCTTTTGAGCCAGGCGGAACATGATCCTCTGGCCAGCGCTATTTTAGTTACGGACAGTGAGCTGTTGGGCAATGCTGTTGCAGCAGAGCTTGAGATGCAGCTTGCTGCTTTGCCGCGGCAGGAGATCGCTGCATTGTCTTTAGCAAATCATGGCAAGATCATTATTGCGTCTGATATGGAAACAGTAATTGAGATGGCGAATATATCAGCACCGGAGCATTTGGAGGTTATGACGAAAGAGCCTTTTGCTCTGCTGCCTTATCTGCGTAATGCCGGTGCGATCTTTTTGGGCGCTTATTCACCGGAGCCTTTGGGCGATTATTATGCAGGACCGAACCACATTCTGCCTACCGGCGGCACTGCCCGTTTCTACTCAGTTCTGAATGTGGAGACGTTTATGAAGAAAACAAGTATCATTGCTTATACGCAGGGCGCCTTGACTGCTGTGGGCAGTGACGTTATTAAAATGGCTGAAGCGGAAGGGCTTCAGGCGCATGCTAACGCTATCCGCGTGCGTATGGAAAAGAGGTGAGGAGATGGCTGGATTTAATGCCAGGACCGGCTTGGAAGAATTGGAAGAATATGCTGTAGAACATGTGGCTGCCGATATTATCGTCAATGCCAACGAAAGTAATTATAATCTGCCGCGGCCGATTGAGCAGGCTGTGGCGGCGAAGCTGGCCGGGTTTCCTTTTAACCGATATCCGCCGATGCAGGCTGAAACGCTGCGCGGGCTGATTGCTGAAGATCTGGCGCTGGATGCAGACAATATCAGAATCGGCAACGGCTCCAGTGAACTTTTGCAAATGGCCTGTTATGCTTTTGGCGGCAATGGACGTAAAATCGCTTTTCCGTATCCGTCTTTTTCTATGTATGGCGTTTATACCAAGCTGGCCGACAGTATAGCCGCACCGTATCCGCTGACGCTGACGGGATATGTCGATCCAGATAAGGTCATCGAATTTTGCAGGGCAGAGCAGCCGGCGCTGTTGATTGTCTGCAATCCCAATAATCCGACGGGAAATTATAATCCGCTTGAAGTAATGGAGAAGATTTTAGCAAATGTCAGCTGCCCGGTAGTAATGGATGAAGCCTATATGGAGTTTGCTAAAGGCAGCGGCGTTGATCCGCAGGATCTGCGCCCGCTGAATAAATTAAAGCTGGTAGCAGGTTCGACTTTGGCTCTGACAGGTAAATACAGTAATTTTATGTGCTTGCGGACTTTTTCTAAAGCTTACGGACTGGCTGGACTGCGTGTAGGTTATGCTGTCGGCAGTGCCGGTATCATGCGTGTTTTGGGAAAAACACTGCTGCCTTATCATGTTAATGCCTGGTCTTTAGCTGTAGCGGAAGAGGTTTACCGCCAAAAAGACTTATATAAAGAACAACTGGAAACTATTATCGAGCAGCGTGATCTGATGCGGGAACAACTGGAGCAAATGGGCTTGAAAATCTGGCCGTCCGCAACGAATTTTCTGACCTGTTGCCCGCAGGGCGAACTGACTGCCCGTTTAGCGGCTGCCTGCGAGCAGCAATATGGCAGCCAGGGTGAAAAAACACAGCAGATGCTGGCAGGAATGTACTTATACCGCAAACTGCTGGAGAAGAAAATTTTGGTGCGCGATTATACCAGTCATCCTGTATTGCAGGGATGCCTGCGGATCACGGTAGGCCTGCCGCTGGAAAATGCTGAAATCATCAGCCGGCTGCAGCGCTTATGCGGAGAGGAGGCAATATGATGCGGCAGGCAGTTAAAGAACGAAAAACTTTAGAAACTGCGGTCAGTGTCTGTATTGGGCTTGATGGCAGCGGGAAAGCGGATATCGCTACAGGCGTCGGTTTTTTTGATCATATGCTGACACTGCTGGCCAAGCATGGTTTTCTTGATTTGCAGGTGAAAGCACAGGGAGATCTGCAGGTTGACTGTCACCATACGGTTGAAGACTGCGGCATCGTTTTAGGAGAAGCTCTTAAAGCGGCTGTTGGCGATAAAAGCGGTATTCACCGCTATGGCAGTTGTTTTATTCCAATGGATGAGGCTTTGGCACAGGTAGTACTGGATTTTTCCGGGCGGCCGTACCTGGTTTTTGAAGCCGAAATTCCTAAAATAACTTTGGGTAACTACGATACAGAAATGACTGAGGAATTTTTCCGCGCCGTAGCCGTGGCCAGCGGCATGACTCTGCATATTCGAGTCTTGTATGGTAAAAATGTACATCATATTATTGAGGCGGTTTTTAAAGCTTTTGCCCGCGCGCTGGCAGAGGCAGTAGCTGCAGATCCGCGCGTTCAGGGCGTGATGAGCAGCAAGGGGGCTTTATGAGTTCGAAGATAGTCATTGTTGATTATGGGATGGGAAACCTGCACAGTGTTAATAAAGCGATCGCTGTTGTTGGCGGCGACCCGGTTATTTCAAGTGATGCCGCAGTTATTGCACAGGCTGATAAACTGATTTTACCGGGAGTAGGGGCTTTTGGCGATTGTATGGCTAATCTGCAGCGCAGCGGTCTGGTACCGATACTGCAGAAATATTTGCACAGCGGCAGACCGTTTTTAGGTATCTGTCTGGGAATGCAGGTTTTGTTTGAAGGCAGTGATGAAGCTCCCGGAGTGAAAGGTCTGGGCTATTTTCAAGGGCAGGTGCGCAGACTGGGTACCGCTTTGAAAATACCGCATATGGGCTGGAACAAGCTGAGTTTACGCAGCAGTTCGCCGCTGCTGCAGGAAGCAGGAGATGAATATGTGTACTTTGTGCACAGCTTTCATGTTGAGCCGCAGCAGCAAGAGCTCATTACTGCCGTATGTGATTATGGTATGGAAGTAACGGCTGCCGTCGGCAGCGGCAGTGTACAGGCTTTTCAGTTCCATCCAGAAAAATCAAGCCGGGCAGGCCTTGGCCTGCTGCGCGCTTTTAAGGAGTGGCAGCCATGATAATTTTTCCTGCTATAGATATCCGCGGCGGCCGCTGCGTCAGATTGACGGAAGGTCGTTTTGACCAGGAAACTGTTTTTGCTGATGATCCTTCGGAAATGGCTGCCCGCTGGTCGGCAGCCGGAGCCGAATATTTACATGTCGTCGATTTAGACGGTGCTTTAGCCGGTGCAGGACGTAATCTGCCGGCAATCCAAAAAATCCTGGAGCACGCTTCTATGCCAGTGCAGGTAGGAGGCGGAATCAGAAATATGGCAGCTGTAGCAGAATTACTGGAACTGGGGGTCAGCCGTGTGATTCTTGGATCAGCAGCAGTGCGGGAACCGCAGCTGGTTGCTGAAGCCTGTCGGGAATTTCCTGGTCAGGTTGTTGTAGGTATCGATGCTAAAGACGGGAAAGCCGCTATCGAAGGCTGGGGTGTCAGCGGTGGTATTGATGCTGTAGAGTTGGCTCTAAAAATGGCTGCTATCGGGGTCGAGCATATTATTTTTACTGATATCAGCCGTGACGGTAAGCTGAGTGGGGTGAATGTAGAAGCCACTGCCGCTTTGGCAAAAGCCTGCGGTGTTAAAGTCATTGCCAGCGGCGGTGTGGCATCGTTGGAAGATATACGCCGGCTGCAGCAGCGGTCCTCCTCTGGGATCGAGGGCTGCATCATAGGGAAGGCCATTTATACCGGAGCTATTGACCTGCGGGAGGCTCTGCGGGTCGCAAAGGAGGTATGAGATGCATACCAAAAGAATTATTCCCTGTCTGGATGTAAAAGAAGGGCATGTAGTCAAAGGCACTAATTTTGTGGAACTGCGTGATGCCGGTGATCCTGTTGAACTGGCGGCCTTATATGACACTGAAGCTGCCGATGAGCTGGTTTTTCTTGATATCACTGCGTCTGTCGAGCAGCGTAAGTCTATGCTGGATGTCATAAACCGTACGGCGGGACAGGTTTTTATGCCGCTGACAGTTGGCGGTGGGATCAGCACGGTGCAGGATATTCGTAATGCTCTGAATGCAGGTGCTGATAAAATTTCTGTAAATACGGCGGCAGTAAAAAATCCGCAGCTGATTGCTGATGGTGCAAAGCTGTTTGGCAGCCAGTGCATCGTTTTAGCTGTAGATGCAAAACGCTGCGGTACAGATAAATGGGAAGTTTATGTACATGGCGGACGTACCCCTACGGGAATTGATGTACTGGACTGGGTCAGAACGGCGGCAGAATTGGGCGCCGGCGAGATTTTACTGACCAGTATGGATGCTGACGGTACAAAAAACGGCTATGATATACCACTGACCCGGACGGTTGCCGAAGCGGTGAAGGTACCTGTGATAGCCAGCGGCGGCGCAGGTAAGCTGGAACACTTCTATGATGTTTTGACGGAAGGTAAAGCCGATGCCGTTTTGGCGGCATCAGTCTTTCATTATAAAGAGTTTACTATCAGGCAGGTCAAAGAATACCTGCGGTCTAAAGGTTTAGAGGTGAGATTATAATGCAAGTAGATTTTTCTAAAATAAAATTTGATGAAAAAGGCTTGATTCCGGCCATTATTCAGGATGCAGCAACCAATGCCGTGCTGATGCTGGCCTATATGAACGGCGAATCACTGGCGAAGACTGTGGAAACCGGTTATACCTGGTTTTGGAGTCGCAGCCGTCAGGAGCTGTGGAACAAAGGCGCTAGCAGCGGCCATGTGCAGAAGGTCGTCAGTATTGATTATGATTGTGATGGTGACAGTCTGCTGGTAAAGGTTGAACAAAAAGGTGCAGCCTGCCATACAGGAAATTATTCCTGTTTCAGTTATCCATTATGGAACAGCGGTGCGGGCAGAAATCTGCCGGTACCTGAACCGGATGGTATTCACGGTATTTTGGCTGAATTGTACCGCGTCATTCAGGACAAACGCGTTCATGGCGGCGAAAAATCTTATACCCGTTACCTGTTTATGTCAGGACAGGATAAGATTTTGAAAAAGGTCGGCGAAGAAGCTGCAGAAACTATCATTGCTTCCAAGAATAATAACGGCAAAGAGGTTTTGTATGAGATGTCCGACTTGTGGTATCATTGTTTAGTGCTTCTGGCATATCATAATATCAATCCGGCAGAACTGCTGAACGAATTGGGTGGTCGCCGCAGTAAAGAAAATAACAGTAAATATTAACAAAAGAAACCTTCTGCATTCTGCGGGAGGTTTATTTGCTTAAAATTTACTGCTGACAGTTTTATTTTGTGCTACAATGACAAGTAAGAAATACGGGGATAAGAAGGTGGAAGCATGGAAAAAACGGTTTTAGTTATCGGTCACCGTAATCCAGACACGGATTCGGTCTGTTCTGCCATCGCCTATGCTTATTTAAAGCAGCAGCTGGGTTTGAACGCAGTTCCGGCACGTGCAGGCAAGATCAATCCGGAAACACAGTTTGTGCTGGAACACTTTGGCGTACCGGTACCGAAATTAGTAGATGATCTGTATCCGCGGTTAAGTGATATACGCCTGGCGCAGCCGCCGACAGTGTGGCCAGATGCGTCACTGCGTGATGTGGGCAGGCTTTTTGTAGAGCACGAAGGTTTAAAATCCGTACCGGTATTGGATCAGGAAAATAATATCGTCGGCATCATTACTGTCGGCGACCTGGCGAAACGTTATTATAATGAGCTGTCAATTCAAGATCTGGACGACGGCGAAACAGATTACAGAAGTATTGTCCATACTTTAGATGGTCAGCTGATCTGCGGTGATCTGACACATACCTTTAATGGTAAGATCAAAATTGGGGCTTCGGAGCCTGAAACACTTAGCACGGCAATTAAAAATGGAGATCTGGTTATCATCGGTGACAGAGTTGAGGCGCAGCTGGCAGTACTGGAGGCTGGCGCCGCAGGTTTGATTCTGACGCGGGATACGGAAATAACGCCAATCGTACTGCAGACGGCCCTGCGTTATAAGGCTGTTGTCATCAGCACGCCTTATGACACTTATACTACGGCCCGGCTGATCAATCAGAGCATTCAGGTCAGGCTGGTGATGACGAAAAACCTTGTGACTCTGAAAACGACAGACTTACTTTCTGATGTCAGAGAAAAGATGCTGGCGGCAAAATTTGTCAGTTACCCGGTGTTGGAGCGTGGTAAATATGTAGGGATGATGGATCGTGGTATGATGCTGGTTCCCGATCGTCAGGAGGTTATTTTAGTCGACCATAATGAACGCAGTCAGGCGGTGGAAGGCATTGAAGAAGCGCATTTGCTGGAAATCATTGACCACCATCGGCTGGGCGGGCTGACGACAGGCGCGCCGATTTTTATCAGACAGGAGCCTGTAGGTTCAACTGCTACTATCGTTGCCAACCTTACCTGGCACAGAGGCATCGAACTGCCGCCGGCTTTGGCAGGTATTCTATTTGCGGCTATAGTTTCTGATACTTTGTATTTCCGTTCTCCTACTGCGACTCTTTTTGACCAGGATACTGCTAAACGTTTGGCAGAGCAGGCCGGCATCAAGGATGCGGAAGCTTTTGCGATGGAAGTACTGCGTCATGGTTCTGCTATTGGTACGATGCCGGTGCAGGATATTGTGCGTAATGATATTAAGGAATTCGATTTTGGCGAACACCGGATTACGGTCAGTCAGATCAATATTATGGATCGGCAGCAGGCTTTAGAACGGTTAGGAGAACTGCAGAAAGCTCTTAATGAATTTCGTAAGCAGGAAGGTTATGACCTGTCGCTGCTGATGGTTACTGATATTTTGGGTGAAGCAACAGATCTTTTAGCTGCAGGAAGTCCGCAGACACAGCTTGTTCACGCTTTTGGAGAAGCTGCTGCGGAAGGATGCTATCACCTGCCAGGCGTTTTGAGCCGTAAAAAACAAATCATTCCGCCCTTGACAGAAGCCTTTAGAAAACAGGACTGAATTACTGAATTATAGAAAAAAGACTGCTTCTTAAAGAAGCAGTCTTTTTTTTTACTGTTAATTAGCAGGGAAGAAAGGCCAAACAACTGGGATTACAACCAGGGATACGATAAAGGCTACGATAACGAGGCCGGTACCACATTTTACGTAGTCCATGAATTTGTAGCCGCCGGGGCCAAGTACCAAAGTATTCGGAGGAGTGCCTACCGGAGTTGCAAAAGCACAAGAAGCAGCAACTGCGATCGCCATCAATACTGCTTTCGGATCAGCACCAAGCTGTTTAGCAATAGCAATACCGATCGGACACAGCAAAGCTGCTGAAGCAGTGTTGGACATAAATTGGGTCAGACCGCAGGACAGAATGAACAGAATAGCGGTCACTACTAAAGGAGACGGACTTCCGCCCATCAGGCCGACGGTCCAGTCAGCTATCAAAGCGCCGGCGCCGGTAGTATCCATAGCTGCTGAAACAGGCATCATACCTGCGAACAGGAAGATGGTTACCCAGTCGATAGAAGCATAAGCTTGTTTTTCGGTCAGGCAGCCGGTCAGTACGCAAACAAGCGCGCCGGTGATAGCAGCGATTTCCAAAGATACGCCAGGGATACCAACAGCCATGGTGATGATAACCAAAGCAAGGATGACGCCGGAGATGATTTGTTTGGTAGAAGAAGTGGAAGCGGCTTCGATTTCCTGTTCAATTTCCTGGTCAGCGGAAAGATCTACTTTCGGAAGCAGGTATTTGCCTACGAACATCATGTACAGCATACCAGCAATAGAAACCGGAATACCGATCCAGGCAAATTCAAAGAAGCCAAAAGGTTCAAGACCGGCAGAGGTCATAGCGCCGACTGCAATAATATTAGGCGGCGTGCCTACCATAGTAATGATACCACCCCAACCGCAGGCAAATGCCAGAGGCATCAGTTGACGGGAAGCGGGGATCTTAGCTGCGGCACAAATACCGAGCGCAACTGGCAGCAGGCAGGCTGCAGTACCAGTATTGGACAGGCAGGAAGATAAAACCGTACCGACCATCATTAAGCCAAACATCAAGCTGTTCTCGCCTGTACCACACATTTTTACTACTACACCGCCGATTTTTTGAGCAAGACCGGTGTAGAACATGGAAGCACCTACGACGAACATACCTGCAAACAAGACTACGGTAGAGTCGGATAAACCCGAGAATACCTGTTTTGCAGGAATAAAACCTAACAGGCCGCAGGAAATCGCGCCTGCCGTTGCAGTAATTGCCAAGGGAATAAGTTCAGTTACGAATAAGAGAGCAACTACTGCCAACAAAATTAAACATTTTACTGCTTGGGACATATTATTCCTCCTTTGAAAATTTTAAAATGCGTTAACAGAATAGCAAATTTTGAAAATCTCCTCTGTTGCAACGGCAACATTTTTAAGTAAAATTTATTATAATTA
>ERZ791607.241-NODE-241-length-58073-cov-16.220966_pt1 | contig 58073 bp, 59 predicted proteins | sample MGYA00509964_ERZ791607 | MGnify/ENA primary metagenome ERZ791607 (study PRJEB30046, sample SAMN00791907) | human gut metagenome | study: EMG produced TPA metagenomics assembly of the A metagenome-wide association study of gut microbiota in type 2...
TTATTATACCACATATCAATGAAAAAGCCAAGCATTTCTGCTTGACTTTTTCGACGGACTGTAACGGGTATCTCACGATACCCGTTTTTCTTATCTTTCTTTTGCCGCTGTCTTGCATTCTTTTATGGCTCTGTTCTCCAACTGTCTATTTGCAATATGTCGCACTGTATTGCAAATATCGTTTTTCATTTCTGTTAAAACTGCTGTCGGTGTATTATTATTATTTGATACTACACAACGTACACTTTGGCTTTCGTGTTTTGCCAATGCCGTAAGAATAGCCGCCCTGTTTGAATATTCCGCTATATTGTATATAAAATCAATATCGTCCCATCTTTCTTTGATAACAGGTAACAACTCTTTATCTGGTATCTGAGAATTATTAAATATCGTAGAGTCTATTAGCCTTACATTAACTTTGAGTATTTTTGGCAACAGGTCGATAGGAAGATTAGGATTTCTTGCAATTGCCGATGTTATTAAATAATCCTTTTCTTCAAGCAAAAAATCTAAGGTTTTGGCATCTGTATTTTTGTTACAAGCAACATTCATACGTACATCGTTCCTATTGTCTCTTGCAAGTACAGATAACAAATTAGCAGGTATGTTTTCATTGCTTGCGACAGCTTCACGCAGTCGATAATCAGGACTTTTCGCAAAATCTTTAAATAATTCTTCCGATAAATTAGGATTCATTGCTATTAAAACGCAAAGTTCTCTTTTATCTTGCGTACTCATTTCCTTTTCCATCAAGCGTTCAAGAATAGAAGTCGATGTTTTTATGTTTAATGCAAGAGCAAAATACACTTCCTCATCTTTATCAAAAGAAAGAGCTTCCAACGTATCTTCTGCTGTATTTGCGTTCTTTGCTACCTCTTCTCGTACTTCCCATTTAATGTGCTTTGATAATTCTTCAAGAACATCAGGCGGTGTTTTCTCATTTTCTGCTACTTTGCTTTGAACCCACCAATCTTTATCTTTGGCTAAATATCTAAGAATATCTTGATTATTTGTTTTTTTGGCTACTTCACTGCGGCAATAAGGATTACTGTTTTGCGCCAAAATTTCTTCAACCTCGTGAGTACAATTAGAGTTATTAAGTATATTTTTGCAAATGTTAATATCGGTATCCGTAGCAAGGGCTTTAAGAAATTTTGCATTATCAGTATACTTTGCTACGATAGCTCTTATATGTTCGTTCTCACTCATCATCAATTGCTCGTGATAAAATCCTTGTTCGGCTATAATAGCAAGGGCTGAAGGGTTTTCACTTTCTATGATGCTCTGGATAAGCATTTCAAGTTGTTCATTTGAATATTTTTCTGTCATCATTTTTTCCTTTCTGCAACTTCAAAACAGAAGTTATTTTGTGAATTTCGTTTACGTTTACCTTTCTTTTATATTTCTGTTGTGAGTTTTTTCTAACAACAGTGAAAGTCTGAATCGTGCGACTGCATTTACATATTCTTCTTTATCAGTCATAAGTTTGTGTAGAGTTACAGGATTGTTTGTTTGTTCAGCAACACGGTTTCGCACACTTTTGTATGTGTCATCAGCCAATTGTGACAACAAATTTTCGTAGCGAGTGTTCCTTGCTAACTCAACTCGAACAAAAACATCGCTGTCAAACGCCAATTTTTCTTGTGCTTTATAAGAAGTATGCGAGTTTCCCGCTACGCACGTTCTTACACTCACGTTTTCGTCTTTTGCCAAATAATCTAAAAGAACAGTGTCTTTGGTGCTTTGTGCTACCGCTGTTCGTACAAAGCTACTGCTGTCGTTTGCCATTCGTGATAACAACGTTTCATTATCAGACATCAAGGCTATCATATAACGAACCGCTTCATTTTTGTCTTTGGAAAGTAATTCTATTATTTCTTTGTCCTTAGTGTATTTTGCAACCACGAATCTCACATTTGAATCCTCATCGAATGCGAATGACGCTAAATGCTGACCTGATTCAATCATTTCACGCTTTTGCTGATATGTATAATCAATAATTTTTTTGTTCTTCATACGTGTTCCTTTCGTAAAAAACATTCTACTATATATATAGGTCACAAACCCACACAACCAAAAACGTGTTAAAAGGTTCGAACTTCTTGAAATGCAAATATAAATATTTTGACAACTGCGATATGATATGCTATAATATAAGCAATTCCATTTAAAAATCGTATGCGAATCACAAGCTCACATAAAAGAGCAGGTGTATTCGCATACGATTAGGGCGACTTAGCGTCCTTAAACCGAGCAAGTGAGCGTAATTCTTCCTTCGGGCAGTAGCTTAACTCTCGGTAAGGTACAAACCCTGTACATTTAATCCGTACAGGCATCACGCATATTAGTGCATTTTTGCTGAAGTAACCCGCACGTCAAGTGCGTGGCGTAAGAAGAAAACATACACAACCGACAAGAACGGTATAAGAAGCAACCTGCACGTCAAGTGCGTGGCGTAAGGTGGATACCTTTAGTGGATTTCGTGGATACCTTTGAGAAGCAACCCGCACGTTAAGTGCGTTGTGTTTGAGCAGAATGAATCCGAAGATAATTTTGAACGAGCATTTACAAGGAGAAATATGGATAAAAATCGTTTCTTAATACAAATTACATCTGATGAAAAAATCAATATTTGCGAACATACGGGGCTGAAATCTCTACAGAAAAATGTTGACGGATATATTGAAACCGTAGGAACAATGGATTTTAAGTCGTTGAGATTAGTTGTTTTTGCAGACGAAGAAGCCTTATACAAGTATAAACAGCCACAGCTTTCCTTTAATGTTCTTGTATCAATAATGTACGGACGCTCTATCTATGGCAATTGTGTAATAACAAACGTTGACGATGACGGGGAAGAAAAAGGACTTTCAAAGGAAGAAGCTGATGAAATAGTATCACTACTTAAATTGAAAATTGAAAAATTAAAACCTCATATAAAGGAATATCATTCCAAATACGACAGACACGAAAAGTGACAAACTCAAATCGTATTTAAGGGTGACTTAGCACCCTTAAACCGAGCAAGTGGGCGTAATTCTGCTTTCGGGTAGTGGCTTAACTCTCGGTAAGGTACAAACCCTGTACATAAAATCCGTACAGGCATCACGCATATTAGTGCATTTTTGCTGACGCAACCCGCACGCCAAGTGCGTGGCGTAAGTGTTTATCTTTATTGATTAATGCCACTCTGACAAAGGAAGCAACCCGCACGCCAAGTGCGTGGCGTAAGAATATCACATAACGCCGCAGAAGCAACCCGCACGTCAAGTGCGTGGCGTAAGATACTGCTGTTATATGATGAAAATTTACCGATTACGAAGCAACCCGCAAAGTAACACGCATACCAGTACATATTGTAAACAATTGCAAATAACAATTCTAAAGCACTTTTTAAAAGTGCTTTTAATTTTTTCAATTTTATGCCGAATCTGTCCCATAAAGCGTACACTCCATAGGTTTTGTATTGACAATTGCATTACAAAATGCTATAATATAGGCAGTAAACGAAGCCTATATGAATAACAAGGAGCGTATGAACTATGAACGTTAATATTTTACTGAATAGCACCCATTTTTATAATGGAAGACATTTTGAATATTACGATGTGGAAGTTGATGGGACGATTTGCGGTATGATAACTGCTACAAATCCCCGTATAGATTATGATAAATACGACCGTTCTCGCATTGTTTATACAGTGGCGTTTTATACCGATGTAACTATTTGCAACGGAGAATGTAAAACGGACAATAAATGTCTCTACAAAGAGTTCAAAACATTAGCTGAAGCCAAATATGCTTTCATCGAAGAATATAAAGCAAATCCTACACGCATCACAAAAAAAGAAACCTTCTCAGATATAAAAGGACTACCGCAAGATTCCTCTGCCGAGTTTTTCCCCACTCCAAAAAACCTTGCAGGTCTTATGATTTCGGGTATTAAAAATTTTAGGGATATTGACACGGTACTTGAACCTTCAGCGGGTAAAGGAGATTTAGCTGAAGCTTTTATAATAGCAAATAAAAAAGCTTACGATAAAAGATACGGATATTCTTCAACTCATCGTGCGAGAGTAGATTGTATTGAACAGGATACAAACCTTCAGTATATACTTGAAGGAAAGCACTATAACGTTATATTTGATGATTTTCTGCACTTTAACACTGTTAAAAGCTACGACCTTATATTAATGAACCCGCCTTTTTCAAATGGCTGTAAACATCTCTTAAAGGCTATTGAAATACAGCGTTACGGCGGTCAGATATGCTGTCTTCTGAACGCAGAAACTCTCCGCAATCCTTTCAGCAACGAAAGAAAAATGCTCATTTCGTTGCTTTCTAAATACAACGCTTCCGTCAAATATGTAAACAACGCTTTTGCTTCTGCTGAAAGAAAAGCACGGGTTGATGTTGCAATTGTTTGGATAGAAATACCCAGAGCAACCCGCAGTTCTTCTATTCTGGAAGGTCTTAAAAAAGCAGAACAGGAAGAACAGGCTAAAACGCCTGATATTACAGACGTTGTATCAAACAATCCTATAGAGGCTTTAGTTGCACGTTATAATACGGAATGTAAGCTGTGTAGAGAGTTTCTGTCCGAATATCAGGCTATCAAGCCTTATATTATGAGTTCAGCAAAAGAATGCCAATATGACAAACCTATCATAGAACTTAAAATCAACGGAAAAGAAGATAACACAAGTATTAACACCTGCATCAATGCACTAAGAATTAAATATTGGCGTTATTTCTTTCAGCAAGAAGAACTGACATCAAAGTTCACATCTGAGTTACAGAACAAATATAGTTCTCTTGTGAACGAAATGGTTGATTTTGATTTTAATACTTATAATCTTAATAAAATCCTAACAAAGATGAACAGCGAACTTATAAGCGGTGTTGAAGAAGAAATCTACAAAACGTTTGACAAACTTTCTTCTGACTATTCGTGGTATCCTGAATCAACAAAAACGAATATACATTATTTCAATGGTTGGAAGACAAATAAAGCACATAAAGTCGGTATGAAAGCTATCATTCCTGCTAACGGCGTATTCTCTTCTTATTCGTGGGATAAAGGAACTTTTAATTCCAATGCCGCTTACAATATATTAAGTGACATTGAAAAGGTTCTTAATTACCTTGACGGTGGTGCAACTCAGGAAGTATCTTTGTCAAACGTTCTTAATTACCGCACGTCAACAAAAAACATAGAATGCAAATATTTCACTGTTACCTTCTATAAAAAGGGTACGGTTCATATCAATTTTAAACCTCAGACAGAACGTTTGATAGATGCGCTTAACATCTTTGTGTGCAGAGGCAGGAACTGGCTTCCACCGCATTACGGCACAAAGTCATACAACTGTATGACCGAAGAGGAAAAGGCTGTTATTGATGATTTTGAGGGCGCAGAGAAGTATAACGAAGTGTGCAAACACCCCGAAATATATCTTTACGAAATACCCAAAGAAACTACAGCTCTTTTACTTGCCTGAGCAAAGCAAAAAAGGCATAAGAATAGCCGATACAAAACGGCTATTCTTACTGTTCCTTTGTTTCGTGGCTTAATGAACCATACTATAAGCAAAGAGGTGAAAATAATATGAGTGAACTTTTACATTCTTTATCCGAAGAAAACAAAAACATAATTCGAAGCCTTATGTTCTGGTCTTGCCGCTATACGAGAGCAAAAGAACATTTTTTAGCATCGGATAAAAAATTGTTATCTTCATATTTATCCCCTTTTGCGAGTAACGAAAAAATATATTCAATAGATATTGCGGAACACTTCAAAAAAGCGATGCGTATAGCTGACGTAAACATAAAAGATGCCTTAACGACATTAGATAAGAACGGTGTTTCAAAGGCTATACAAATTGCCGCAATACGTTGGTCTCAGCAAAAAGGCTACGATGAATATGACCCTGAACCTTTTTTTGATAGCATTGCTTCAAAAAACACTAAAAGCAAAAATGAAAGATGAAAGGAAAAAAGAAAATGAAATCTTACAAGGACTATTCTAAAACCTACATCGGTGGCAGTGACTCAGCACGTTTAACGTTAAAAACAAGTGACGGTGCAACAGAGTTGTTATACTTTGGTGAAGACGGTGATTATTCTGCTTACATCGTTAATGAATACACACCCGTTCCTGAACATTATCACAAGAAATTTGAGTGTCACGACAGTCTTGAAATATACAATGATTTTGGTGAGCTTGAATGGTCTGCAAAAGCAAAAAACATTTCTGTCTACACAGCAGGTAATTTTGGTTGCTTGATAAAGCTCGAAGGAGCTGAAAATTACAAATTCAGCATAGCTAATCTGACATGGGATATTATACACGAATCCGATGATGAAAATGGAAAACCCTCACTTTGGGCTACGGAAATCGACCATAAAGATTACGGCAGATTCGCTTGGATTGTTAAGTATGATGATAATACTTATAGCGTAGAAGTTGAAAACAAGCAGAAAAACGGATATGACAAATTGTTTGAGAGTAATACGCTTTACAAAGCACAAAAATGGGCTTTTGCAGAGTTTACTCGTTACGAGAGTCAGTCTATCAGTAATGAAAGTCACTGTCGTAAAGGAGTAGAAAGATGAGTAAAGCTAAATACAACATAGGAGATAATTGCTACTATGTCACTGAAAAAAACGAAATAATACTTATTTCAATCAAAACCGTAAAATATGTAAAAACATTACGCACATTTGTTTATACCGCAGATGCTAATTATGGTTATATTCCTGAGTCAAAATTATTTGATTCGTTTGCCGCAAGCAAAGAAGGCTAATAAAACAATTCTTGTCAAAAATCGTGTTTTATGTTACAATATTTATAACATATTATTGTATATGCGAATCACAAGCCCACACGAAAGAGCAGGAGCATTCGCATACGATTAGGGCGACTTAGCGTCCTTAAACCGAGCAAGTGGGCGTAATTCTGCTTTCGGGTAGTAGTCAAACTCTCGGTAAGGTACAAACCCTGTACATAAAATCCGTACAGGCATCACGCACAATTGTGCAGTTTTGCTGAAGTGACTCGCACGTTAAATGCGTGACGTAAGTCTTGGAAAGAAACTGACTGTTCTTACAAAGAAGAAGTAACACGCACGTTCGTGCGGGACGTAAGTTTGAAGGCAGTACAAAGTATCTTGCAGAGCTTATGAAGCAACTCGCACGTTAAGTTCGTGGCGTAAGCTATCTTCATGCTGTCACTTCGATATTCAGCTTATGAAGCAACTTGCACGTTAAGTTCGTGGTGTAAGAGCCGTAAATCACTGCGATACAGCATAGTAAACATAGAAGCAACCCGCACGTCAAGTGCGTGGCGTAATCGTCAACAGCGCAGAGCTGTTTGCAAGCGAGTAGGAGTCAGTCCGATGGATTTAAATAAAGTGAAATCAATAGCAAATTCTTTTTTGCACTTGGAAATGGAACAAAATAAAGAATTTCCTATATTTGTGCATCACCCTTTTTTCGATAGCATTATGATTTGCGACAAAGAAGGAATCTTCAACGTTTTAGAAGAGCCAGAACGTTATGACAGATTTCTTTCCGATTATAATAATATGTTCATAAAAAAAGCTGATAGCTTAACTGAAATCACCAGACTTATCCGAAATAATTACAAAGTATGCTTTTTGAGGTTTCTTTATGAGTCTAATGCTATTACATTGAAAGAATGCGGTAATGAATTAGCCCTATGGTGGTCGTTTGTAAACGTTAATCACGATGTTAATGTTTCAAAAACAGCCGTTATGAAATGGCTGAAGGCGGCAGACAAAGAATCCTTAATGGATAATGAAGATTACATTGTTTATAACAACCTTCCTGATAAAGTGACGGTATACAGAGGCGTACAAGATAAAAATCACGCTAAAGGTTTCAATTGGAGCTTATCTAAAGAAGTCGCAACTCGTTTTGCAACCGATATTGCCTATAAAAAAGAGGGCTTTGTCTGTGAAACTACAGTAGACAAAAAAGATATTATCGCATATACAGACCAAAGAAACGAAAAAGAAATCATACTTGACTATAAGAAGCTTGATAATATTAAGTTTATGAAAGTAAAATCTTCCCGTGAAATAGAAAGATGATAAAAGGAAAGAAGGGCTAATCATGAGATTTCAAGATATACCAAAATTTACGCCAGACGGCTCATATCAAGTAGATATACCATTGGCTTTTTTGGAACGCAGTTTAGGTTCATACGATGAAGCATACGGGCTTCATCTAAATCCCGACTTCCAACGAGGTAACGTGTGGTCTGAAGAACAGCAAATTAAATGGTTGGAATTTTTCTTTAGAGGGGGAAGAAGCGCAAACGTCATATACTTCAATTGTCCTGATTTTTCTGCACATAAAGCACATAAATCGGAACTTTGTGATATACAAGGAATGTACTGTGTAGATGGTCTTCAGCGTCTTACAGCAATGAGAAGATTTCTTAAAAATGAAATCCCGATATTTGGTACATATTGTAACGAATTTGAAGATTCCAATGCACTTTACTCTTTCTCTTTAAAATTCAACGTCAATTGCCTGCAAACACGAAAGGATATGTTGCAGTGGTACATTGATATGAATAGTGGCGGTACAGTCCACTCAGAAGAAGAAATAAATCGTGTCAAAAAATTACTTACAGCCTGTGACAAACAACCGCCGAAAAGCAAAAACGAGCCAACAAGATAAATAACGACCCAAGCACCCGCTCCATAGCAGGTGCTTTTTTATAACAATTTTTTGGTGGTTTTTCTTTCAAAAACAGTGGACGAATCATTTAAAATATGTTATAATTAAACTATACCATTTTGTGTGGTTTGAATAACAGAAAAGGTGGTGGCTTATGTACGATATTGGCTTGCCCGAACTTAAAATAACCGAAAAAGCAACAGGTGAAAATAACGATTATACTTATCAGTCAACAGTTAAAAACTCACCTGAGATGTGTCCTGAATGTGGCTCGACTCATATTGTTAAGCACAAGAAGCACGATAGAACAATACATGACTTGAATGAATATGAACATCGTGTCAGCATCATCATTCACGGACATCGTTATCAATGTAAAGAGTGCGGTAATACTTTTGGTGAAGAATTAAACTGCGTTGACAAGTCAGGCAGACTTACCAAGAGGCTTATTTCAAATATACAGCTTGAATGTTTTGACAAGACCTTCAAAGATATTGCAGACGAATACGGCATTTCACAGCCTTCGGTAAAGCGGATATTTGAAGACTATGTTGATGAGTTGTCAGAGACATATACACGGTATTCCCCTCAAATATTAGGCATTGATGAAGTACATCTTCATAATCAATACTGCGGCGTTTTCATTGATGTGTTAGGGCAGAAGGTAATTGAAATGACCGAAAATAGAAATAAGGATACGGTCAAGGCATTCCTTAAATCTCTCCCTGAAAATCATAAGATACAATGCGTAACAATGAATATGTGGCAACCGTATAAGGATTCTGTGCTTGATGTTTTAGGCGATGTGCCAATAGTGATTGACAGGGTTCATATCATTAAAGAGATGAACAGAGTATTAGAGGACATAAACAAAACGCTCCGAAACGATACGAAAAAAGAAAATCTTATTTCTTTGAAAAATATGCGTTTTCTGTTTATGACGGGCAGTGAAAGGCTCACTTCCCGACAGGTTAAACGGCTTGATGTGTTCCTTGAAGCATATCCACAGCTCAAAACGATATATTATCTCAAAGAGGCATTCTGCAACATCTATCAGTTTGCCAAAACGAGAGAAGAAGCAGAGCAGATGTATGCCAATTGGATACAGGCAAACAAGGACGAGAATTGTCACGACTTTGACAGCTTTATCAGTACGGTAGAGAATTGGCGCACAGAGATATTCAATTACTTTGATAACCACTATACGACCGCACAGACCGAGAGACTTAACAAGGTCATTCGAGAGATTGACCGAGCAGGCAGAGGATATACCTTTTCTGTTCTTCGTGCAAAAATCCTGTTTCGTCATATTACCGAAAAGAAAGGCAAACACATTTCTAAGAAATAGGCATAAACAATCCCCTTACCATTTGGCAAGGGGTTTCTGTTTCAATTAATATTGCTAAGATATTTTGCCGCTACATATTGACAATACAATTCCTTATCCGATACGGAGACATCAACAGGAATAAATTCGTTAATATACGGCATCAATAGCCGAAAACATCTTATCCCCCATAAAGCATTTGACGGTGTATCATCGCCAATATATTCCTCAGTGAAAGATTTTTCACTACTATACAAGAGATATTCCATTTTCTGTTTTTCATAACAACAATCAGCGGCAAAACGAGAATTATGTAATAACGAAAAATAGTTGTCTTCATTATACTTCATTTGTTGTAAATCAGACTCAATTATTTTTAATTCATTTGTAATGTAGTCAAGGAACACATCATATTTTCCTTGCGTTTCTTTTGCAAAATGAGCATTAAAATACACAAGGCATTGATATATCAACGAATAGCGGTATGTTTCTCCGTTATCGTATGTACCTTTTTCTACCGCAGACGGATAACGCTTTTCGAGTTCCGTATCTAAAGATATGATATAATTCTGTATTGAACTTTTATCCAAACAGAGAGCGGTTTGAGATAATTTTGTTTCATACAAGACAATTTTCTGTTCTACGGTATTTGTAAGTTGTTTGATTGAATCGTAGATAACGTTAATAACAGGTATAATGTCATTTTCGATAGATAATGGCTCGTAATATGATGTATTTGATTCAGGCTTGCACATTATTTTTACATAATCACATTTTTCTTTAACAACAAAGCATTGGGAATAGTAAGTGGAAGGCAAAACATCTTCAAGATATACTGTTTCAGGTTCTCCATCTTCATTATGATAATTCGTATCTACAGGGTGTGCTAAAATTAGACTTCTTAGTATTCGGAATTTACAAATTTTTTCTTTGTCTGTAAAGCATTTTTTAATTGCTTTTTCGGTTTTATTTAACCCTACACCAAGCAAAATATGGTTAAGGTCAAGAACGCTTGTTATTATGACATCTATATTCCGAATTAAAAAGCATAACTCGGCTGTTGAACATTCATTTCTTTTAAAATATCCTTGAATATCCTGCATAGCGTGATTCATTACACAAAATGCGGAGTTACATTTCACCGATTCTTTGCTTTGTTCCAATTCGCAGAGTCTACACACTTTTTCAACACATTCATTATGTCTTTCTATCCATAAATCATAATTAAGACTCATATCTTTTTTCCCTCACACAAACATCTGCTGAAGCAGACCCTTTTTCAGTTCTTTCCACTTGTCAAGCTCTTGCTTTGCGTAGTTGATAGCTTCGTCAAGAGCAGAAAGAAAGTCTGCGATTTTCTGTTGCTCTTCAAAGCAAGGCAAAGAAATAGATGTTTCAAGCAAATTCTTGTTATAAAGTCGTTTTATTGTACTGCCTTCCAATCCTTTCCAAGATACCTGCTGATAGAATTGATACAAAAAATCATCTGTTACTTTATCATTGTGTTCAAGCCAAACAATATTGCTGTCTTGATAATAAGCATCTTCACCATTGTATCTTACAATTTTTCCAACCGTTCCTGCCGCCGAAATCAATACAGCTCCTTTTTGAGGAAAACGATATGTTTTCTTGAACTCTTCAAATAACTGATATGTAATATATGCGTCAGGAGTTCTGCCGAATGTGCTGATTTTGAAAAAAGGAACATCACCCTTATCGGAAGTCTGTTCTTTAAGTATGCGTTTGCACATTGCAACTTCTCCTATTTTGCCTAATAATGTTTCTTCCCACTCTGGATATTCCGACCCGTCCTCACGCTTGAAGCGTAACTCTTGTGAAAAGATTTTCTGCATAGCGGATTTCTTCTGTTGTTCAAGATTCTGAACTTCTGCTTCAGATTGTGTTATTACTTCACCAACGGTAAAGAAGAAGTCTGCGATTTTTTGTTGTTCTTCAATTACAGGATACGGTAACACAATGTTAGATAAAGATTTTTCATTGATATGAACAACTGATTTTCCCTGCGCAATACTTGCAATAGCGTTCTTTGTTCTGTTTGAAATGAGATAACTCAAATATCTTCCTATCACCTTTTCGTTATGCCGAAAAACAATCAAGTCACCACCAAGAGAAATACTATCAAATGGAATACAAGTAGCAGTAGAAATATCTTCAGGCGTTTCACCTGACTTTGGCAAAATTACATCATCTGCTTGTGAAAATGTATGCACTTCTGCACTTGTTTTGCTGTAAATAGTATGAGCGACTTCGCCGTATTTTGTATATAACTCACCATAAAGAATACAAGGTGTTCCTGTATCAGAAAGGTCGGATTTAGAAAGCGTTCCAGAGCTTACAAAATTGCCTAAACTCAACCATTTATCCTTGTTCCACTCAGGATAATCCGTCCCGTCTTCACGCTTAAATCTTAATTTAGGTACTAACATAACGCCCCTCACAATCCAAGCAGTTTTAACCCTGCGTTCACTTTGTCAATAGCCGCCTTTTTCTTTGCTGTAATGTCTGTAAGTTCCGCACGAACTGCCTGAAGGTCAATCTGTTCTTCTTCCTCAAAGGTATTAACATAACGAGGAATATTGCAGTTAAAGCCGTTCCCTCTGATTTCATCAATAGATGCTATATGAGAGAACTTCTCAATCTCAGCCCTCTGTTCGTATGCGTTAACGATACGGTCAATATCATCATCGGAAAGTTCGTTCATATTCTTTCCCTCTGTGTAATATTTGCTTGCATCGCAGAACCAAATATTGCCGCTGTTACCGTTCCTGTTCTTTTTCAGAACGATACAGCACACGGGGATAGAAGTGCCGTGAAAGCAGTTTGCGGGCAGACCAATAATTGCATCAATGACATTCTGGTTTTCAATCAAATACCGTCTTATCGTTTCTTCTTTGTTACCTCTGAACAGTACGCCGTGAGGGAGCAGAACAGCCGCTCTGCCGTCCTTATCAAGATGATAAGCGATGTGTTCAAGAAACATCAAGTCGGCGTAAGACTTCGGGGCTAATGTCCCACAGTTTGAAAAACGTGGGTCACTCTCAAACTTTGAGTCGGCAGACCACTTTGCAGAATAAGGGGGATTTGCAACCTGAACCTGAAACTTATCTTCACCGAAATTATCGTGTTCAATAGTGTCGTCATTGAATACGGTAAATTCCTTATATGGAACACCGTGCATAAGCATATTCTGTCTCATAAGGTTGTATGTCGTGCCGTTCATTTCCTGTCCGTAATAATGATTAACCGTCCTGTTGGAACAGTGACGTTTGACTTCGAGCAGGAGAGAGCCACTTCCTGCACACGGGTCACAGGCACTTCTTACAGTGTCAAGACCAAGCGTAGCAAGCCGTGCTACGAGTTCCGACATTTTTGTAGGCGTAAAGAACTCGCCGCCTTTCTTGCCTGCATCAGAAGCAAACAGACCAATCAATATCATATACGCTGTACCGAGAACATCAAACTCAGCATCTTCAAAATTAAAATCAATGTCATACACCTTATTGATGACCTTGCTGATAAGTTTTGTTCTCTGCGAAACTTCCTTGCCTAAATCCTTATCTTGTAAATTCATATCATCGAACAGCTTATCGAAGGCAACTTCACTTTCTTGACCGACAGTAGAACCAACAAGAGAAGCGATAGCTTTCTCATAATCTTCAATGCTGAATTTGCCGCTTTTTATTCTTTCAACAATAGAATTGAACAGATTGTCAGGCTCTATGATATAACCCAAATGGTCGAGCGACATTTCCTTAACAGCCTCTGCTAACTCAGAGTTAGCAAGGGCTTCACGGTAAGTTACGCCGTCATTTTTCAGGATTTCATTCATATATTTCTCTGTACGCTCAGACAAAAAGCGATAAAAGATAGTACCGAGAATATAATTCTTGAATTTAGAGCTATCCATACTGCCACGCAAATCATTTGCAATAGCCCATAACTGTTTCGCAAGTTCCTGTGATTTTGTACTAATATCAGACATATATTACACTCCTTCTGCTGTGAATTTATCGTACATATCCTTGATGAATGTCATAATTGCATTTATCAGCTTTGTTTGCTTTAAAAGCGGAAGTTGCATATCTACAAGACGTTCACGAATTTTATTTTTTGTGATACTGTGTTCATCAACAAAGTATTCGTTCAGAATTGAAAGCACAAGGTCAGGGGTGATGCCGTTTGCCTCTGCAAATTCGGTAACATCGTTCTCCATTACTTCCTTCTCATACTGCTCATATTCCTTGACAATATCTTCATCTGGGTCAAGGTCAAAGAAACGAGAGTTGATAAACGCTTTCATTATGCCAGACTTGTAACGCATTTTTTCGTTATCGGAACGGTCAATCTCTCGTAGAATAAGGTCAATGCTTTTCTGCATTTCTTCCTTGTTCTTACGATTGATTTCTTTCAATAAGTTCAGCACATATACTACATTGATTTTATCAGTACGGACAAGCTCAATATTGAAATCAATATCCGCAAGGGTAGTCTTTATACCTTCCTTTGCCTTTGCCTTCTGTTCATCAAAGAAAGTTAAGTACCACGACTTGTATTCTGTATATTCTTCCTCATTCAAAAACATTTCAAGGTCAGCCCAATCAAATTTGCTAAAAGTTTTCATTGTAGCCAAAGCCTTTGCAAGTATTCTGAATATGATGATAAATTCCTTCTGCTTATCTTCTTCAATAAGATTGCCACAGTCAGCGGCAAGCGGGCAAATCTTACGGAGTGCTTCCGCTTGCTTGCGATATTCGGTCACATAGTATTCGTAGCTTTCCAGAAGATAATCGTTAGGGTTTCCACTGCCGCTAAACAGTTTCAAAGCGGCATCTTGTGCCTTCTTGATGTTACGATAAGTTACTATCTGTCCGAACTGCTTTGTAGGCTTGTCTATACGGTTTGTACGACTGTATGCCTGTACCAAAGAATGATAGATAAGGTTTTTATCAAGGAACAATGTATTCGTAGGCTTGCTGTCAAAGCCCGTAAGAAACATATCCACAACAATAAGTAAATCGACTTGCGGAATATCCTTCTGTTTCAAACGTTTTGCAATATCCTTACGGTAAGCATCAAAAGTTGTAAGGTCAAAACTCGTGCCAAACATAGCGTTGTAATCGTCCATGCACTCCTGCAAATACCGTGCCGAATGTTCGTCCTGTCCTTCAGAAAGTTCTTCGTTCGGCTGAAAGGTGAAGATAGCACAAATCTTGTAGCCTTTGTCATTCTTCTCCTTGAAAACGTGGTAATAATCCATAAGCGTCTGTATCTTATCAACTGCAAACAACGCCGTATATACATCTTTTCCTGTCGGCTTAATATGAGAATCAAGCGTAGAAAGAATATGTTCTGCAATCATAGAGATACGATGCGGATTGTGATACAATTCATCAAGTTCAATGTTCTTGCTCTTGCAGTAATCAGGGTCGTCAATTTTTTCAGGGTCAAAACCTTGTATCGGAATACTGTCTGCGCTGATGGAACGCATATACTCAACAGAGAAGCGGAGTACATTGCCGTCTGCTATAGCCTCTTTAATCATATAGCGATGAATACAAGGGTCAAGTGTTCCCGAAAAGAACATATCTGCCGTTGTCCTACTGTTGCTTCCTTTATTTTCTTTAAAGATAGGCGTTCCTGTGAAGCCGATGTAATTACCGTTATGGAAATGCCTCTTGATGTCGCCGTGCATTTTTCCGAATTGTGAACGATGACATTCATCAATAATGAATACGCATTTCTTATCGGCAAGTTGAGCCATTACATTTTCATATTTCTTGTTTTTTACTGCATTTGCCATTTTCTGAATAGTTGTAATTACAAGAGTCTTGTTAGTATCCTGTAAATCTTCAACAAGATTTCTTGTGCTGTCTGTATTATCAACACAGCCTTGTTCAAAGCTGTTGTATTCGTCAACCGTCTGGTCGTCCAAGTCCTTACGGTCAATCAGAAAAAACACCTTATCAATCAACGGATTGTCACGAAGCAAGCTTGCAAGCTTATAACTCGTAAGCGTCTTACCTGACCCCGTAGTATGGAATACATAGCCGTTCAAATTACTGCTGAGAATGCGTTCCATAGACTCTTTAACAGCGTAAATCTGATAAGGGCGCATAACCATAATGATAGGTTCTGTTTCTTTAATAACCATAAATTTCGTGAGCATTTCGGTCAGAGAGAACTTATCAAAGAAATCTTGTGTAAACTCACCAAGTCGATTGATACGAATGTTATTTCTATCCGTCCAATAGAATGCAAGGGATTTCAAAATAAGTTGTTCTGTTCCGTCTGCTTTTCGTTCATTAGCGTTCGCAAAATATTTTGTCTGTACGCTGTTCGATACCACAAATATCTGAATAAAGCGGAACAAGCCCTTGAAGGAATAGGTGCGATAGCGGTTAATTTGATTGATAGCCTCGTTCAACTCTACGCCTGAACGCTTTAACTCAATCTGCACCAAAGGCAGACCGTTAATAAGCACGGTCACATCATAACGATTCTTATATTCTACATCGTCTTTGTGTGCCTTATCCATAGTAACCTGATGCGTAACCTGATATGTATTCCTGTATATATCGGAAGTCAGAAATTCGGCATATATTGTCTTGCCGCTATCCAATTCAAGCACCCATTTCTCACGGAGAACCTTAGCAGATTCATAAATTGTATGGTTTTCCAAACGGAGCAGAACTTTATTAAATTCGCTGTCAGACAGTTCTGCTACGCCTTTTGCCTCGATAAGAGCTTTTGCGTTCACTTTACAAAACTGCACACGGAAGTTGGCAAGCACATCATCATAGTTTGCCATATCAATATAAGAATAGCCCTGTTCATTATTAAGCTGATTTATGAAGATTTTTTCAACTTCATATTCGGTTTTCAGCCCGCTCATAATCATCGCCCTTTCATCGTATTGCTCGTCATAAAGAACCACATAAAAAGTAACAGTTTTTAGTCGCCTTCATTGTATCATAAACAAAGCGGAATGTCAATACACAACCACCTAATTTGTTACAGATATTTCAACACATCGCATACCCCTATTTTTGCTACAAAAAACTATCTAAACATCTCTTTTTCAAAAAAAATAATTTTTTTCTTCGTAAAAGACGGGTTTTGTATTGACATCTGCATTACAAAATGCTATAATATAGGCAGTAGAAAAGCTATATATGCCGAAAGGAAACTATTACAATGACAAACTTAAAAAATTTCGTGATAGATTTCAATTCTATCCAAAAGGAAATCAATACGATTGCCGACTCAGAAAAGAGTTATCTTGTCACAGCTCCCGAAGAATACCTTTGCGTACCTGAAAAGTATTCCGAGTACGGTTTATGTACTCTCGGACAGCTTATAGGCTTTCCTGCAAATTTCATAGAAAAGGTAAACACAACAAACAAAGTCCTTGCACGAGAAATTATTGCCGATAGAATGAAGCTATATTTCAAAAACGATAAAAGCTTTGTTGTGCGTGAGTTCAACGAAAAAATAAGTGGAGTTGTTTCAAAGAATTACACTTTTTTTGATGATAAGCAGGTTGCCGAAATATTACAGGCAAGTCCCCTTGCTAAAAAGCCTTTTGCTTATTCCTGCGTAACACCCGAAAGGCTTCATCTGAGGGCAATAGACAGTGAAAACCCTTTTACCATAGGAACTGATAAAAGCCCTCTTTTCTTCTGTTATTTCGTTGATAACTCAATGGTAGGGCAGAGTGCTTTTAAAGTAACATTAGGCATTTACCGCCTTGCCTGCACAAACGGTATGCTTGTTCAGAGAAATAAATTTTCTATTTGCAAGCAGATACACAGAGGCACAAAAGACATAGCCGCAGAGTTCAACAATGCTCTTGCTGTTATCGACTCTAAGAGAGAAGAAATAAAGGATATGCTCATAAAACTTTCAAACGAACCCTCTCAGATAAGCAAGCTTGATGAATCGGTTGCAAAGGCTTATCTTGCAAAAGCGTTGATTCTCTCCAAGAAAGAAACAAATAAGGTTCTGAAACTTTATCATAACACCTACGGCGGTAAATCAAAGTGGGATATGACAAATGCTATTACAGAGTTTGCTCGTGATGTGAATAGCATTGAGCGAAGAACACAGTTAGAAGCAAAAGCTCTGATTGTAGCTTAAACAAAAAACAAATACGGCTCAGGGAAAAGTCGTATTACCGATGCTGTTCAATGCAATAGCACTGAACAAAGAAGTATAGACAGCTTACGGCTGTAGGCTGTCTGTGCTTAAATCGAAAGGAACGTAACTCATGAAAAAGAAAAAATGTCCTTATATAAAATATGTAGCAATGTTATTTGCTCTTACCGTTGGCTTGTATTTCTTTATTGCTTTTGAAATGGCAGACAGAATGGATACCTCAACCGTAGAATCCTTTTATTCGATAATGGGCGTATCGTTAGTATTCTTCTTTATAATAACTTTTGAGGGTTTGATTCTTCTTGAACACTTCTGCTATAACATAAAAAGGTTCATTCTGATATACAAGGATTGTATAAGAGAAGAACGATTGAAAAAGGCTCAGGCACAACAGCAGAAAATGCGTTAAGTAAAAATATAATAAAATAATGAAAGCGGCAACGAAAAAAACTATTAAGTTTTATTGACATTGCCGCTTTTTAGTGCTATGATATATATGAAAAGGAATAAGGCAAACGCTTTATAAGGAAGGTGTTGTTTAAATGACAAGTCAAAAGTATTACGACATAAACGGATTAGAAATCAAAAGTGGTATGACCCTTTTAATAGGAGAAAAGAACACAGATGTTCCCGTAAGGATTCTCGTGTTTTCTGAAATGTACGAAGATGAAAACGGAGTAAGGAAAGAGTTAGGCTACGAATTTGAAGAAACGCATGAATTTGTTCCGCTTTCATATATTTCTCCTGAAAAAAAGGCTCGTATCATATATGTGCCGCCTGAGTACGAAAATGAAGAGTGTTACAAAGGTATAAAAGAATAAAACACAATATCCCCTCTGACGTATGTTCAGAGGGGATTGTTTATATATCTATTGCTCTTTTGTAGAAAAATGCTGAACTTTCATATTTTCTAAATCGTTTTTAATAATACGCTTTAAATAAGCAAAACGGTTATTAATATTAACTCTTTTAGCATAATTCTGCAAAACACTGTATTTTTGAGACAAATAGGCATCTCTTCTCAGTGTTATGTCATCAATATCGGTAACAGGAAGATACTCATTTGGCACACAACTTATCAAGTGGAATAATTCATTGATTTCTTGCTTTGTAAATTCATTCGCACATGAGGCAGATAGTATTTCTAATATATCTTCAAAACTTTCGTCAAAATCTTCGGCTTTGTTATCCTCAACTTTTTCGAGTTCTTCTTGCTTTTCATTTTCTTCGTCAAAATCTTCATCAGGTTCTTTTTCAAGCGGTAAAGACTTGGTTAATACGACATTGCTATAAACCGTAATCTCAATACCTTTTGTGTATCTGCCTACTTTATAAGGTTCATAATCAAAATTTAACGATGTTTTTTCAGTGATTTCTTTATGGCAAGCACTTAGAACTCTTCTGTTAAATTCTTTATATTCATTGTAGCTCTTTACCGTATCACATCTTAGCATTTGCTTTAACTCAATTAAATCTACTTTCCATGTAATAGGCTCGTGATTTTTTGTTTGTCTGCGGCTCTGTACATAGTTTTCAATATAGTTAAAAAGAATGTAACTACTTGTTCTTGTTAATTGAGTTATGCTTTTCAAGCGGTATTTAATATAGCCAATTTCTTTCAGATTGAATATGTATTGCATCGCTTCAGGAGAACAAGTAAGCGTTATTCTCCATACGCCATCTTCATCTTTTTTTGCTGTAGCTTGACTAAACAGTATTATATTGTTATATTCGTTTGCATCTTTTGATAATGATACTTTAGTGGTTTGTAATTTTTCAAGCTGAGGGAAAAGGCTTTCCTTTCGTAATCTGGAAACCCCGAAAATTTCTTCTACTTTTCCTTTTTCTATTACTACCGTTCTCTTTTTCGGATTATCACTATTGATTTTAGATAAATATAAATCTAACAGCTTAAATTCGTATATTTCAAAATCTGAACGCCACAGATTGAGTAAAGGACGGCTTTTTTGAATTAAGTTATCTAAATGCTTTTCGTTTTTCTCATTCATTTGCTTTCCTCACATAATAAAAAATTCAGTGTTGACATTTTTTTTGCCTTTCAATGTATTTGTTAACGGCTTCATCGGAAACCGTTCCCAATGTTTCGCAAAAATAAGAATTATTCCACATCTGATTGTTCCAAAGCAAAGGAACTATTTCAGGATATTCCTTTAAAATAATTTTTCCGCTTATTCCTTTTATGTATTTCACTATTTGTGTAACGGACAGTTTAGGTGGTGCAGACACAATACAACTAACATGGTCGCAATCATAAGTTTCGCATTCTATAATATCAAAGCCCTTTTCCTTTGCTATTGTTTGTACTAATTCATATAAGCGATTACTTATCTCAGGTCTAAGCACCTTTCTTCTATACATAACGCACCATACAATATGGTATCTGTTTTGATAAACACAAGTTCTGTCGTAAGTATATTCATTTTTCATACATATAGTATAGCACGGGAAAAGTTGTTTGTCAATACGTCAAGCCTTTTCTTTCATACACATAGTTAAAATAAATTTTCGGTTTTTATCAGAAAAGTGGATTCGGTGTACACCTGAAATGGATTCCTTGTACACCTGAAGTGGATTCCGTGTACACCTGAGATGGATTCCGTGTACACCTGAGATGGATTCCGTGTACACCTGAGATGGATTCGGTGTACACCCGAAATGGATTCTTTGTACACCCGAAATGGATTCTTTGTACACCTGAGATGGATTACTTGTACACCTGAGATGGATTCCTTGTACACCTGAAGTGGATTCCGTGTACACCTGAGATGGATTCGGTGTACACCCGAAGTGGATTCTTTGTACACCTGAGATGGATTCTTTGTACACCTGAGATGGATTCTTTGTACACCTGAGATGGATTCCGTGTACACCTGAAGTGGATTCCGTGTACACCTGAAGTGGATTCCGTGTACACCTGAGATGGATTCCGTGTACACCTGAGATGGATTCCGTGTACACCTGAAATGGATTCGGTGTACACCCGAAGTGGATTCTTTGTACACCTGAGATGGATTTGGTGTACACCTGAAATGGATTCTTTGTACACCTGAATCAAAAATAAGAAAGCCGCTTCAGCTTGCAAATTAACATTATATGGTATTTATGATAATTTAAACAAGCACTTTTTATTAAAGCCGATTTGATAAATTGGCTTTAAGAGAAAATTGTGTAAAATCTTCTTACAATTAACATTTTTTTCATAATAAAACAATTAAAAATTGAACACTTATATAATTTTTTTCAACAGATTGGTTGTTTTGCAAATTCCCCATAACAATGCGGAATAAGAACGTATTGTTGAAAAAATGTTGATAATATGTTGAAAAACAAGATAAAACAACAAAAAGAGTGGATTTCTTGTACACCTGAGATGGATTCGGTGTACACCCGAAGTGGATTTGATGTACACCTAAGATGGATTCCGTGTACACCTGAGATGGATTCGGTGTACACCCGAAGTGGATTTGATGTACACCTAAGATGGATTCGGTGTACACCAGAAGTGGATTCTTTGTACACTTTAATTTTAGTAAATCGGCTCTACAAGCTGTTTTACGGCTTCCGTAATCAAGAATATAATCAAGAATCATAATCAAGTCAAATAATCAGAAATAATCAAGAGTTTATAATCAATCTATCAATCATTACGACCGACCGAAAGATAAGCACAGCTTAAAAATTATCCGATTTTTTCTATTCAAAACGATTTTTGTATTGACATCTGCAACACAAAATGATATAATGTAGGAAATTAAAGCAGTTCACTCAACAAAAAAGGAAAGGATTATAATAATGGCTAAGTATGATGTTACATATTCTTGCGGGCATAGCGGAATTGTTGACTTAGTTGGTAAAGGTTCTGAGCGAGAAAGAAAAATAAAATTCTTTGAAGAATGCGGTCTTTGCCCCGAATGCTATAAAAAGAAAAAGCAAGAAGAAAAAAGTAATGAGCCGTTTCAGTTAGAAATACGGATTCAACCATTTCATCGGAAGCCTTTCCAAATTGTTTTTATATCAGGCGATACGAAATCGCACAAAGATAACATAAAGGAACTTGGTTTCAAATGGGCTGAAATAAATGTTGACAGTTACATAATACCTAATATAGAATACATCATGCACAACACATACGCTTGGTGCAAGAATGTAAATGAAGATGAAATTGAAGCGGAATGTAAAAAAGTAGCTGAAACTCTCCCAAACGTTTTAGAAAAAGTGCATCGTGGATATACAAACAGAGAACTGCTTGCATATAAAATGAGCAAGGAAATGTTCAAAAACGTTATTTATCCAGAGAAACCTTCGTGCTATCCCAAAGGATATTGGAATGGTTCTTTTTATAAAGCTAAAGATGGAAACAGAAGAATCTATGTAGATAAAACAGAAGTTCTTATAAGTGAATCTGATGCTTTATTGATTGAAAACTATCAAAAAGAGATAAAAGAATACAAAAAACAGGTAAAACAAATCGAAGAAACAGTTTTAAGCGAATTATAAAACTTTTGTGTGCGAACCGCAAGCTCACATAAAAGAGCAGGAGCATTCGCATACGAATAGGGCGACTTAGCGTCCTTAAACCGAGCAAGTGGGCGTAATTCTGCTTTCGGGCAGTAGCTTAACTCTCGGTAAGGTACAAACCCTGTACATAAAATCCGTACAGGCATCACGCACAATTGTGTATATTTGCTGAAGCAACTCGCACGTTAAGTGCGTGGCGTAAGGTGGCTAATATCAAGTAATATAGTAGGGCGGTCGAAGCAACTCGCACGTTAAGTGCGTGGCGTAAGTGAGGCTGACAACATCTAAAGTCTTGACAAGCTCGGACGCAACCCGCACGTCAAGTGCGTGGCGTAAGAGAAACGGACTGCTTAACGTTGAATCACTGGAGCGAAGCAACTCGCACGTTAAGTGCGTGACGTAAGTTCACAAAAAGTTATAGCAGTCAAGGTTGCAAAAGAAGCAACTCGCACGTCAAGTGCGTGGTGTAAGTACACAAAAAGTTACAGCAGTCAAGGTTGCAAAAGAAGCAACTCGCATGGCAGTGTAAAATGTTAAAACGTAATTATATAGAAATAAAAAGACCTTTTTTAGGTCTTTTTTTGTTTTATCCAAAAAACGGAAGCTCTGATGTGGCTTAGTGATACATATATCTTTTGAAAATGAAAATTTTCTACCTTGTGGAAGCGTAAAACGCTAAAAAAAATACATTTAAATGTTATAAATGCGGTAATTCACAAGCAAGTCCGTCATATTTGTACAAACTTTTCGATGCAATGATGACTGCTTTTTGTGAAAAATTGCTTTTTATTTCAGAAAGGAAAGAAAAATGAATAGTTTGTACAACATTTTTAAAAATGAAAAACAAAGAAATCCAGACATGACGGTTTATTATCGTGATAACAAAGTTCAGAAACTTTGCTATAGGAACAATGACGGAACAATGGAAATTAATTTCAAGTACAACACTGACAAAAAATGCGAGCTTGAAAATATGTATTTCACTCCTGTCAATGAAAAACACGGTTCAAAAATAGCAGATATAGAAGTTTATGCAAACGGAACAGTATATTCTGCTTTTTCAAAAGCGGCGTACAAATTACCCGATAGATTTAAAGTGTTATTTGACGAATGGAGATTTGAACGAAAAATATTGAAAGTGGACGAAAGAGCCTCGTATACATACAACAAAAAGCCGAAAAATATCCATAAACAAACTGGAATAGAGATGTAAGAAAGGTAAGTTATGAGAGACGAATTTTTAATATCACAACCTCATTTAACTGCATTGGAAGAAACAATCAAAAAGCACAATCCTTTTTTGATTGTTAATGTAGGTGTCACTGGCGTAGATAACGCTGAATATGCAAATAATATGCCGATACGTGTAATGGTGAAAGAATATCAGTATTCGGAAAACTCAAAGTGTTATGAAGATGTAATGACATTCGACAGAATCATCAAATACGAAGATAAAGCTTTTAACGAGTATCTGAGTAATCCTAAAAGGGATATTTTTGCTTTAAACGGCATTGATAAATTGGAATATGAAAACGGTGGAGTAAATGTTGTTTCTTCAGACAAATTCTGTAAAGAATTTAATGATTTACTTATGTCGTATTTTAAAACAGATATACAAGTCATTTCAAACGATGCGGAAACGAACATCAAATATCTTGAAAAAATAGGTTGTGCAGAAACCGTTAAAGATTTTGCAAACCAAGGAAATGTACTTGATTTACCGAAAGTTGCTAAAGAATATATTACAAGAAACACATCGGGAACGTCTGCGAAAAATATTTCCTTATCAAATCTTGTGAAAATTATGAAGGAAAAGAGCAACAGCACTTTATCAGATGCCGAAAAGTCGCTCAACGGAATAGACGTTCGAACAAACGTAATCGCAGAATTTGTCTCTTTCTACGGTCGTGAAAAGAACTTGCTTCCGAGCAATGATGAAGTACGCTTTACCGAAGCGGGAAACACATATAACGAAGATAATTCTCAAAGAGGTAAAGAAAAATATGAAAAGGCAAGTATAAGCGAAAAAATAGAAACCCTTATTAAAGCCAATGCAATTAGCGAACAAGTAAAGAATAGAGATTATCCTTGCGAAATAAACAAGCTCTATAATGTCTTTGAAGGCAATGGCAAGAACAAAGCAAAAGGCATAATCATTATGCAGTGTGCAACCACAGGTTTTGGTGCTGACAATATGCCTATACAGTTTTCTGCTGTTGTGTGTTCTTTGCAAAACGGTATTCCAAGTGTTGAAAAAAAATTCTGCATTGATATTCAGGCAGATGCTAAGAGCCTCGAAAAAGCAAAAAACAACATGGAGAAAAAATACCGACCTTTTGACGCTTTTAAATACTGTGACATAGACCTTCAAGAATACGAAAATGGAATTTCTCACAATGAAAAGCCGTTGCCTAAAGGCGTAAAGAAAGGCAAGGTTTATACACAGGAAGAAGCCGTAAAACGAATTGAAGCGTTTTTTTCTGGTTATGATACGGATAAAGAATGGGCTATCATAACAAACGGAACGGCGAAAGACGAAAGAAAATCATTTACACAAGAGTGCTTAGACAAAATCGGAAATATGGCGATTAACAATTCTCCTTTTATCGACTTTACCCAAGCACTTAAAGAATACGTCTACAAATGCCAAGCTCTTGACAAGAAAATAGCTGTTTTCCACAACGAGTGGAATGAAAAGAATTTTTCTTTAGACAGTTTTGCACACAACTTGAATCTTTCGGTTAAGAATACAACAGAAAGATGCGGTATTGTATTTTTCCTTGCAAGAGATATAGCGTCACAAATAGTCAACGATAAGATTCTTCAGACAGTAAAAGACGCATCAGAGCAGGAAAGCAAGAAAATTGAAGAAATAAAACTCACCGCAGATGATGAGCCTGAAAAGATGATACACAGCAATGCTCGTCTTGCAACGCCTAATATACCGAGCGAAGCTCCTATGTTTAATCGCTATGATAAAGCGGCTGAGGACGAGGAAATGCGGCAATTTCTGCCTAAACGTATGCGTCCTCGCATTCCGTCTGCCGAAGATGAAAATGATGTTATGAATGACATTTACAGTAATTTAGGCTACGAGCGTGAAGATAGGGAAGACCCGCTTTCTCGTATGATGCGCCGTGACAGAGAAAACGATAGAGATAGACGTAGAAGTTCTTTTTCAAGGGCTGAATTTGAACGTCACTATGAACGTGATTACGGTAGTTCTTATCCAGACAGACGGAGCAATTCGGATACTCTCAATAGTTTTGTTGACGCTATGGGAGATGTTCTTTCAAAACAAGCATCTATGGTGTCGGAACAGACACGCTTTATAGCAGAACAAAATATTCTGTTAGGTAAAATGATAGAGCAAATGTCTGCTCAGACTTCGGAAACGTCAAAGCAGAACGCACAGCTTATAGAAATGTGCCAACAGCAAATGGCGGTTATATTAAATATGCTTAACGAAAAGGAGACTCTTGGGAGAGACAAAATAAATAAAATAAACGAAAAAACAAACTAAACGATTAGCTTACGAAAGGAGCGGCAAAAATGGATATTCATAACAATCAAAAACCGCTTCTGCGGTATGATGCAGAATTAATAAATCAATCAATACCAATACAAGATGTAATTGAGCGATATACCGATATTGTTATTACAAAAGGGAATTGCAGGTGTCCGAGTCCGTCTCACGAAGACTCGTCACCATCTGCTCATATATATGAAAACACAAACAGATGTTTTTGTTTCGGTTGTCACAAGAGTTTTACTCCCATTACAATAGTGATGAATGTTTTTAATTTACAATTTCCTGATGCTTGTGAAAAGCTGATTCATGATTTTGGCTTATCATTAGAAAATTGCAGTAACATATCGGAACTCGAAAAAGCTGACGGCTCAGGACAAGCAGAGGTTTTTCCTCTTAATGCAAACGAATGTAGTCTAATAGGATTAGTCGGTGCATTCAAATCCACTGTTGCTAATCCGTTTTATGGCGAACTCATAGAAGAGGAAGACGGCTATTCATATCACGCCGATTTTGTACCGAAATCATTCAAGGTTAAATCTTTACCAGAATTATGGAAAGAAGACCCCTCAAACATCGAGGAAATGCTTATCGACAAGTGCAATGAAACATTGGAGAAGCTAAACGAATGGTGTGTTGATACAATGGAAAGCTATACGCAGTTGTACGAATCACGTAACAAGGCATTTTGGCAGGAAGCTCTTAGAATTGAGGAAGCCGTAAAAAAATATCCCAATGCAAAAACGTCAAGTAGCCAATTTGAAAAGTATTATTTACTTTCCTCTCTTAGAGATGATAGACAGAATTATGAAGAATATACCAAAGGAATTGATTCTGTCACAAAAATAAAAGAGAGAATAGTCGAAATTCACGAGAAAAGATTGAAAGACAAAAGAAAGGATACATACTGGAAAAGCAAATGAGAGTTACATATAAAGTAGATAGCAACGGAATTATTTCTTCAGAGTTTAATAAAGCACCGATAAACATTAAAAAATTCGATGCCAGAAAAAAAGACCTTGAAGAAGTATTAAGAAAGATAATTCTTAATCTTGAAGATGAATACCCAAGCATAAACGAAGATTCTGCGGTTTATATGATACAGCCGTATTACATAACCGATAGAATTTTATTCTTTACAAAAACACAACTCACGAAAGACAGCAATGTTATAAAGAATCTCAACGACCCTTCATATAAATGCGGAAGCGAAGAAGAGAATGATTACTTGAAAAGTATTATATCAGAAGAAGAAAACGGGTCAAAGAGTTGGTGGTATATTGAAGTGCTGTCATTGGCATTGTACCGTAATCTCTTTGATTGTGAATGGATAGAGGCAGGAATGACAATTCCTCTGTCATATCATACGGTTTTTAAAAACATAAGCGATTCCATTATGCCTGATATTGATTACAGCAACGCAAAAGGGCTTGATAAACGGTACTACATTTCAGAAAAAGACGGGACAGCGTTTGATTATAAAAATATTCAAGCTGTAAGCAAACGAGCAATTGAATGTATGGGTTATAACCGAATTGATGAAACTCTTTATCATTTGGTTTGCCAATACAGCAAAGACACAGGCATAAGTGAAAAAGACCGCTTTAGTAACGATAAACAGTTATCATTACTTATCGCAAAAGGAAAAATAGATACAAATGTTTTATACAATGTTTACGAAACAGTAAAGAAGTATCTTAACGACTTGTATCCTGATACAATCGACAAAGTAAAATACAAGGGTAACACCGTGTATTTCACGCATAACGATGTTTTACAAACGGTTTATCTCAGTACATCGCTTTACGGGACGGCTGATATATCGTTTGTTATAAACGGAAATATAATCAACGGGACGCAAAAGTTCCTTGAAGCATTAAGAAATGAAGCCATTTACAATAAGCAAAAATGGTTTGATGATGAGGTAGTTCCTCTTTTGACAAAAGGAGAACTACAAAACAATTCACGAGATGAAAAAGGAGAATAATAATGACAAACAATCAAACAAACAATGTCACCGCCGAAGAAATTCAGGAAAAGAAGCACAAATTATTAGCTTGGCTGAAAGAACTTGTATCAATTTTTAAATCGCCTGCTTGCTTCGAAGCTCTTAAAAGATGTGAGGAAAATCTTGAATTGCTTACCGAGAACAACGCAATTACTGCCGAAACCCTTGATAATCTTCTTGACCTTACTTCAGAACTGAAGGGCAAGATAGGCACTATGGACGAACATGAGATAGAAGAAGAAATTGAAAAGATAAATCAGGAAATGAATAAAGATACAATTACAAGCAAGATAGTATCTACATTTCCTACTGCTTTCAACCAGATATTGTCGTGTGTGAATGGGAATATTAAAGAATTGGCTCTTTGCGAAGACGCAAGTAACGATATTTTACTCAAAGTTGTCACGTCTGACGATAAAGTATGGTATAGTAAAACAAGCACCCTCTTTGCGGGAAACAAAGTTAATGTTTCTTTGTCGTCACCTGTGGACGAATATCATACAAAAATGGAAGTAATTCAAGACCTTACCCCCGTAAAGGATAACGCCGCACTGCTTGAAAGAAACTTCTTAAAAGCCATTTATCCCGATATAGACGATGTAAGTCATATAAATGACAAAGAAACAAAAGAAACTATAAACAAACTTGAAACAAAAATCAAAAAATTACAGGCAAAACGTAGTTTTAACAACAAGTACAAAGAAAGTGTAGTTTGCGATGACAATCCCGACTATAAGGCTCGGTTTGATGGCAAAACGTTTTATATGGAAAACGTCACCGAAAGAAAGCTGATAAAAGCTGTTGTTGATGAAAATAAAAATTTAACGTTTACGGCATACGAAAACTATGATAATCAAACCTACGAAACGATAGGAAGAGGTATCAATTTGGGTCGCTTTGTACAACGCCCTGATTCTAACAGAATAAAAGCCGAAATATCTCTTGATAAGGATAGAGTATTTTATGAAGCATTGAAAACATCTGCTTTTTCAGAGTATTTGTACAACTTAGGGTTAGATGAAAACTCAGTGGAAGTTATGCTTCACAGAGATGGTAAAGACGGATTCCATAAGGTAACAGACGAAAGAGCTGTTAAGCGTATAATCAATGTAAACGAAAGAATAAGCAAAATTCTGCCTAAAGACTATTTTTCAAAGCTTGTTTCAGATGACAGTTCAACTTATATAAAAATACAAACACCTTCAAAAAAAATAGTGTATATAAGTTTTAAAGAAAACGGAGATGTTGACAGATACAGTTTATGGACTCCGCAAAAGAAGGATATTAAACCTGTAATCGAAAGAGATACCAAAAACGGCGAAGAAATTGGCGATACATCAGGTGTAATAGGCAAGAATGCAAAGATTATTTCTGAAAAAGGTTGTCAAGACGAAGAATTTAAGAGATGCGTAGCTTCATTTGAAAAAGCTTTCGACAAGGAAAGAAAAGTCGAAGCAAAGAGCGAAAAAAAGGAAAGGTAACTTAAATGAAAATAACATTAGAAGAACTCATTTCCGATGTAAAGAAAAGAGAAAGTACAATGGAAGAGCCGCAGGAAGTTACTGATATGATACAGGCAACGGCAAAGGTTGCCTATGATGCGATTGTATCAGAAAAGCCGATAACAATCCTGACCGATTATGACGCAGATGGGATATGTTCTGCTTATATTTTCAAAAGAGCGGCAGAGGCTATCAATCCCGACAAGAATGTAAAGGTTATCTGTAATGACAGAAGGGGAGCATACGGTGTTCCTAAATTTGTTCAACCCGAAAATGACGTTCAATACGTTATCTTTGACACTGGCTGTGCAGAGCTGAAATACATAAATGAAACATTCGGAACTGACACAATCATCTGCGACCATCATCTTATTACAGACGATGAAACAAAAGAAAGATTTTGTTTTGAAGATAGGCTTTTAGACCTACACGCCTTACATGACGATGACAGTAAAAATGCGCAATATTGTGCAACAGGTTTGGCTTATCGCCTGTATCAAGAAATGAAAATAATGAACGAAAGAGAGAACCCTTCCATTAAAATAAGTGAGAAGATTGACAATACTCTTGCTATTATGGCTTGCATCGGAACTATATCCGATGTGGTTAATTTGATGGACGCAAATAGCTTAAACAGGGAAATAGTGAAAAAAGGTATTGACAAAATTGACAATGCTACAAAAGAAAACACGGATTTCACTATTGGCTATATGCTCGCTCAGTGCGGCATCGGAGATAATACAGCAACAGCTAAAGACATAGGCTTTTCGGTGGGGGCTTTTCTCAACAGTGCATCTCGTATGTCAGAAACAACAAAAACTAACGGCGCACAAATTATGTTCAATATGCTTACCAACGGCGAGGACAGTAGCAAGACATACGTTCTTTTTGACAGATTAAAAGAATGGAATGCACAGAGAAAAAGTTATATTAACGCTATGCAAGACGAACGCTTCTATAACGCCATAGTTGAACAGCGTGGTAGCGAAAACAAAATATTTGTTTATATGTTACCAGAAAACACTCCTACAGCCTTTGCAGGATTGATTGCAGGTAAATTATCCGAAGCAACGGACAAAGCTGTAATATGCTTAACATATCACTCTGACACACAATGTTATTCTGGAAGCGGAAGAAACGTTGAAGGTGCTGACAGTTTAAATAGCTTCATTTCTAATATTTTGCACTCTCCTTATGCAAAGAAATATATAGAAATGAACTTCGGCGGTCATCACGATGCTATAGGCATAAGCAATCTTAACGATGCTGATAAATTTAATATGCTTGTAAAGAAGTATCAAGGAGAGTTCAAGTGTACAAAGAGCGAAAATCTTGTCCTTGACATTCCTTTGAGTGATTTAGGCAGTCACGAAACTCTAAAAAAAGTACGGGAATTAGAACCGATTGGCAACGGTCTTAAACTCCCACCTGCTATCGTAAATGTTCCGTCAGATAAAATCGTATCAAAGCAAATAGGAAAGAACGAGCATTGGAAGAGTTTCAGTATAATTGACGACAGCGGCAATAAAGTGTTTACCGTTAAAGACTGGAACTACGATGACCGCAATAAGGCAATGAAAGAAAGCGAAGGAAATGTCGAGATGTTAGTTTCTCTTGAAATCAACAATTTTAACGGAAGTCATCTTGAAGGTACTACCGCTTATAAAAGTGATTTTTTTTCTTCTGTAAAGGAACAATCGGTAAATAAAAGCGTTGCTGTTCCGCAGGAAAAAATATAATTTTATAATGTTCAATAAGTCTCGTGGCTTAGTGAACCATTGATATTATAAGAGCAAAGCTCTACAGTATAAAAAACAAACAACGAAAGGAAGTATTATTATGAGCAATTGGAACAATACGTCAAATGCACAGCCTACAACAGCATCTGGTTGGGATAAGTCTCAGTCGGTTGACAGCCTCGCTCCGAGTGGTTGGGCGAACAAGAAGACCGCCGCTTCCGAACAAACTGCAAGCGGTTGGGGAAAAGGAACAGAAGAAACAAATAATTCGGAAACTAAGAACTATACAGCGTATGTGTCTAAAGACACGAAGGCACTTATTGAAAGCGTTCCCGAACTTTCATCGGCGTGTGATTTGCTTTTAAATAAAGCAAACGAAATAGCCGCTGTTATGCAGTTCAAAAACACTTTGCCGACAGCAAAGGACAGAGAAGGCAACTGGATAACGCCAAGTGTAAAGGCGGTAATCGAGCCTGCTATGAGCTATGACAAGGAAACACGCTCAAATGTACAGCTTACGCACAAAGATGGAACACCTGCATACGCTCTGGAAGTTGTAATACCTAACGGCAATGAAACATTAAAGTTCTTTGCAAACGACAACATTTCAGATGGAATAAAGCTGAAAGGTGCAACGGTAGAGAAGTGGAGCAAATGCGAAGACAACCGCAGAAGATGCAAGTATTATGGTAGCAATGCGATTGCAGAGTCAGAAGACCTTTCTGACCGTATCAAAGGTATTTTTAATGAAATCGTAAAAGCCGACCTTATGACAAAAGATATGTCAGACAAAGGTACAGAACTTTTCAAGCTCTATTCAGATTATATTAAAATGCTCAATGATATAACACAGAAAATTCCGAACGAAAACGGGATTCTCGTAAACAACGCATATATCCAATACAAAGATAATGAGTTCGGAGAAAGCCTTGAACTCAGAAGTCATCAGGATTCTATCGTTGTTAAGCTTGCTATCACTTCAAAAGGCGACAGAATCGCACTTGCGTATAATTTTGATAGCATTCTTCCTGATGGAAAATATCAGTCCGCTTATATCAACAATACAAGTGATATTGCTTTATATATAAGCAATAAAGAAATGGGTGCTGTAATTGCAAATTTCAAAGGCTTTGACCGTGAACGTTCTAAGATTGAAGATTTTTGCATTCACTGCAACAACGAACTGAAAGCAACAACCGAAAAGGTTATGAACAAGGAAGGCAATCTTGTGAATAACGCTTACGCTCAATACGTCAACGATGAAAAATACGGCGAGAGAGTAGAGTTAAAAACGCATACAAGCGATAATATTATTGTAAGACTTTATTCAGATAAAAGCGGAAACAAGATTGCAAAAGCAACAAACTTCAGTGTAAGAGAGAACGGTAAGCCTGCTACCGTTGTAATAAAGGATAAAGCAACACTTGACGCTTATATCGACAACGCTGAAATAAAGCCATTGATTGCTGAGTATGTGGGGTTTTCTCTTGAAAACAGCGAGCAGAGAAGAAGCAATCACAACGTAGAAAGATAGTTCAGAATCTTTCCTTTAACCATATAAAAAGAAAAGACCTTTTCGGGAAATATCCCGTGAAGGTCTTTTTTTATTAAAGTTCTATAATTATAACGCTGACAACACTCTTATTTCGTCATCGCTTTCTTTCTTGCCAAAGACTGCTTTTCAATGGCTTCTTTGAACTTTTTTTTGAACGCATAGCCTGATTTCTCCATAAACACATTCATAAACTTTTCCCACAGCTTTTCTGGAATAGCCGTTGAAAAGGTATAGTTTTTTTCATCGTCATATAGTATAATATCCATACGTTTGAGATTATATGTGTCTGCTTTAGAATCTTTTGATGAAGTGAAGCAAAATTTAAAAGAAGACACAGAATCTTTGCAACCACTTACATATATTTTGCCTTCTTTAAACTCAATATTGGTTTTTTCATTTAAAGCGAGGAGCTTGGAAAGGGCAAGCTGTTCTTTCTCTGTGCCGACTATATAAAAACAAGCTATAAGGTCATCAACCATCATGATTTTTATTTCAAGGTCGTCATAATCTTCGATGAAATGCTCTATCAGATTTTCCATTCCTTTGTAAGTGAACGGGTAAATATTATAAATATGATAAAGAAGGTCGTTTATAGGCTTTTCACCAAAGTTTTTGATTATGTCAACACTTGTCTGTAAAACTTCATACGCTGATTTACCGTCAATCCACAAACCGTCAGGAACGCTACCCTTCATATTACTTATCAACTTAGACGTTACACCTTTGCTCCCGCAAAAGATACTACTGTTAATCTTCATTAAAAGTTTTCCGTTTGATGTAGAATAGTTGATTGTATGAGTTCCGCCTCCTGAAATATCGTTGTTGATTAAGTTTTCAAGTGAGGTAAACAATTTATCTTCGATAAACGAATCAACATTGTTAAAAAAGCCTTCATACTGTTTCTTTTTTGCCGTGTCGGTTTCGTAATTTCTTATTGCCAATGATGCTGACCAATATTGCGTCATTGCTCTCTGTATAATATAAAACATTCTGCTGTAGTCTTGTGAATCAAACATTCTCTGTACCCCTTACAATTTTTTATTTTCCAGTATGGATAGTTTTGTTGCCGTTTCAAACTCTTGTATAGACGAATACACTTTTCCTTTGCCATAATAGCGAGTTGCCTGTGGACGAGATAAGAGCTGTATCCGTTTGAATTTCTGATGTGCGGCATTGTAATACTTCTGTGCAATCGAGATGTCATCGAATGCAATAAGTAAGATTTCGCTTTTGTTCACTCGCATAGCAAGAAAATAATATTTCTTTTTTCTTGTTGCAATTATATTGCCGCTTTCTGCAACTTCATATATTCTGTTAATATAGTCTGAAGGTCGCAATTTTCGAGCAAGGGCTTTCTGTTCTTCAGTTAGATTGCAGTAGTTGACATTTTGCATAACAGAATCCTTTCTCTCTATGCCAATATTATAACATAATGTAATGCAAATGTCAATACAAAACACAAGATATAGTAGTGATTATTGAGAGAACAACTATTCGTAATTTATCAATTCCTATTGTGGAATAATTTTTTTATTCGAAAAAGGGAAGAGAAAAGCAGGAAAGAAGAAAAGCAGGTCAAAACTATTGTTTTGCAGAAATATCAGGATAAAATTAAGACTATATTTCTATTTTTCTATTACGATTAGGTCAATATGCTTGTAAAACATTCGTTCTCTGTTATAGAACAAACGAAATGAAAATAACAATTACCAATGTGGAATAAAATTTTTATTCCACAAATACCGAAAAAAGCGGTTTTAGTGTTTTAGTGTAAACACTAAAACGCAAAAATGCAATAATTCGAGGACTGAAGACCGTTTCCGATGCGTAAAACCTTATATTTAAAAGCAAAGAACAAAGAATTTACAAAAAACAATTACCAATATGGAATAAAATTTTTATTCCGAAATAAGAAATTATATTGAAATAAGAAAAAGAACACAAAAAAAGCCCCAAAAGGCAAGATTTAATGCCATTTGGAGTAGAGTATTGTAATATGCGTAATTTCGTAAAATTAAAGTTTTACGAAATTAGAAGTGGTAATTTTTAAATAATTATGGTTCACGGTCATTTTGAGGATTCAGGAGCTGTTATTATCTATTCTACAACAGGATAATATTTTTCACATAGAAGTTCCCACTCTTTATGAGATATAACATCGGGAACTAATAATTTCGCCTGTATTTCTATATTATCACAAATTTCGTAGAAAGCAAAGTCTTGCCGATTTTTTTCTGCTTCTTCCGCTTCTGCTATTAGCGTTTTTACAATTTTAGATAACTTATCATAGAAAGAAGAAATGTCAATATCTCTTCTTATCCATTCAGACTGTTCAATCATTGTTATAACTCCTTTTCTATATTATAACATATTGAATACAATCCGTCAACGTAAGCACACGAAAAAACAAAAAAGACGGAGATGTTGTCTCCGTCTGAACTTTAAAATCCCGCTATGTTATAGGGAAATTACATAGCGGGTGTGCTTGGGAAAAAGCACAAACGTAACTCACACCAATAGCCTTAAAATACGACTACTGATGGGAAATAGAGAACGAATGAGGAAATCAAAATGATAACGACTCACTCGTAGCAAACAACAGCACATAGGGGTATCTGTTGTTGCACGTTTAGTATATCACACTGTAATAACATTTGTCAAGTAAAAAAAATATTTTTTTTGAGCAGAAAATATATAAATTGCTTGCAAAAATCGACAAAAAAAGCGGTGGTTATGCGAAATCCACCGCTTTTTGTTATTCTTTTTTGTTTAACGTTTCTGCTATTTTGTCGAGCTTTTCTTCAAGTTTTTGATTGCTCAGAGCAAGCCCATTTAACGCCTGCATAATACTCTTCTCTTTATCTACAATTTCGTTGATGTCGTGTTCCAGTTGCATCTGTTGCTTCAACATCTTTTCAGTGCCTGCCATAGCTTCACAAGCATAGATTATATAATCTGTAATTGATAAGCCGATGTCTTGCGCTCGGTTTTTAATTTCGTTGTAGTATGTCTCTGTTACTCTGACGTTAAACGCTTTGCTTCTGCGATTTTCGTCTATCAAAGGTCTTGCCATAGAATTATATTCCTTTCTGTATCAAAAAAACTTTTAGTCTCTTAATCTGTGCCAATCTTTCTTTAACGTTTCCGAAAAATAGGGTCTCATTTTTTCAATGACCTTGTTAACGGAAGCATCGCTAACTCCAACAAATTCGTTTTTCAATTCGTTAAAGAGGTCTTCAACCCAACATTCTTCTGAATATTCAGCCGATATAAAATCGGGGTGACAATAAAATTCCATGCTTCTATAATATTGATGAGATTTATTGCCATTCACGTCACTTATAGTGAACATTCGTTCCTCAGCATTATGTTTAACCGTAAGCATATTGTTCATTTTTCTCACACCTTTCGAATTATCTGTTTTAAAAAAACTTAACTTTTACTCGTCTGAATAACCTAATTATAGCATAATGTAATGCAAATGTCAACACAAACACATTTTTTGCATTACCGTAAGCTTTATTCAGTTTATAAAAAAAACACCTGCTTTACGCAACATAACTGTTTCAAAATCAGCTATAGGTTGTGTTTAACAGGCGTAATTAATTGTTACACACTCCCCTACCTCTACAGGTGGGGATTTCTTGCTGTATTTGGTTAAAACATAATGGGAAGTGCTAAACCAATTATGAAGGACAATGAGGCAACTAAAATACTTGTAAAAATTATTACTCCGACAATATCAGCCATATCATCGTCACTATCGTTATCAAAACAATTATTGTCTTGGTGCATATTGTAAACGTTTTTTATATTGTAAACATTACGCTTACTTCTTTTACAAATTCCGCACCTTCCGCATCTTTTGCATCTTCTGTACGTCATATATTTTTGCCTTTCTTGGAACAAACTTTAAGTGAGGGAAAGAGAGGTATCTTTTTTCTTTGGCTCTTCTCTGCTCATATCGAGTTCTTTCGTTATATAAGTGTTTATAAGTTCGTTCATACGAATGGGATTTCCGTTGTCGTGAAGGTAAGTTACTTTAAGAAATTCGGGTAGGTTTTCAAAAATCTTCTTACCCCATTTTACAACATTTTTATCAAAGTGTTCATCATTGTCTTTATCAAAGCAGTTAGCGGCAAGAACGTATTCAATACGTTCTTTGTCATACAACAGCGATAACTCCTCGATAATTTCTTCGCAAGGGATATTGCAGTAATCGAGCAAGTCGAAAAGCCTCAGCGCACATTCATTGTTTTTGTAAAGACTTGCTTTCCATTCGTCTGCAAAACCATTGTCAATAGCTGTCTGCCTATCGTCCTTAACGAAAGGTATTATAGATAATGCACAATTGTATATGAAATCCGATGTTTCAAAAAACGGTTCATCGTCTGCCTTGTCGCACCAGTAAGAGAAAAGAGTTTGCAATGTATCAGTACAGGAACACAATCTTTTTGACAAATCTTCAGAAATCATAATTCCTTTGATTTCTTCGACCATATCCTCTTTAATTATGCGCTCCTCTTCTCTTTCTTTTGCGGCATCTGAATCAACGGATTCCATTTCTTTGAGAAATTCAGAGTATTCTTTGCTCACTTTTTCACAGAGTTTTTCGTAATAAGACATTTTTTCGCTCCTTTTGCTAAAGTATTGGTTAGCATAGTTGGATTCGAACCAACGGTCACAGAGTCAAAGTCTGGTGGCTTAACCGCTTGCCTATATGCTAAGATGTTGTGCGGGTGCAAAGCCCGCACGTTGAACAAAATAAAGGAGAGGAAATTTATGAAACGCCTTTCGGCTTCTCATTGCCTATTATAAAAACCTGTCAGAGAGGTCTTTTCTGATTGCTTCACGGCTCTGTTCCCTTTTTATGAACTCATTAACCACAATGTTAACAAGCCCAGAATGAGCGTTTTTTGTATAATCTCTCGACTTATCTTTGAGCCAATCGGGAATACCTTCCATAACTTTATTAGCCCATTCTTTAGTGCTATTGTCAAATCTACCGTCATAATCTCGCTTATACACCTGCGAAGCAAGAAGATAAGACAGTCGTTCCTTATCACACACATAAAGCATATCTTTTATAACGCCTTCAGCGTCCATGTGATATGTTTCGTAATCATAATGACTATTTATTTCTTTTTCAAGTAAGATAGCGCAGTGTGCGTTGTAACGCAAGCTATCAAACCATTCGGTTTCTTTACCCTCGCTTTTCGCTTTGGCGTGGTCGTCAGTCACAAAAAGAACAATGTTGTCAGTACAATCGTGTATACAATCAGTGAGCCTTGACCTTATTCCTACGCCGTTGCTTACCCATTCATTGAAAATATAATCAAGAGAATTAGGCTGATTATACAGCTTATGAGCTTCATCTTCTGTAAACTCTTCCTCGCAGAAAATGTCTACGATTTCATCTTTGATTACTTTTTCATAACAACGATAAAGTAAGTCTTCAATACTGCCTTTTTTCAGTTCTGCGATATACTCGTTATATTCTTTTTCAATTTTATCGCAGAGCAAGTCAAAATAAGTGTCTTTCATTTTCCTTCCCTTTTCCCTAAGAGTTACTTAATTCCCAATGGTGCATCGAGTGGGACTTGAACCCACACATTGTTTCCAATAGCAGATTTTGAGTCTGCCGTGTCTGCCTTTCCACCATCAATGCAAAATGCGGTCTTTCCCGTATCATGAGTGAAAGCGTCCTTATGTATCCCTATTCCCATAATTCACTTGATTTTCCCTTATCAAGCGAATGCAAAACGCAAGGAAGACCGCAAACCTTGCGATTGGTGAAACAAGAGGGACTTGAACCCTCGACCCTTCGCTTAAAAGGCGAATGCTCTACCGACTGAGCTATTGCTTCGTATTGTTCTATAAAATGTATGGTTCACAAAGCCACATCAGAGATTACAGATAAAGGAAACGCTTGTTTGCTATGCAACTTCGGCAAAAGAATCTTTATGAGTTTTCTTGTGCCACATATATTGATGCTTAACCTTCGCTTGCTTCCAGTTGTTCTCTGTTATTTGCACAGGTACGCACCATATCCCTATTATTTGATGGTTACACCTTCTGATATTACGAGAAGACTTTATATTGTAATATTCGCACTTTTCATAATGAGCCTTGCAATCATTTATCTGCTTTTTACGAACAAAAGACAGGGAACGATAACGCCAATTCTTTCTGTGCATTCATTTTCCTTTCTCATAAAGTTGCTTCTGTTCATTGCCTATATTATAGCATATTGTAATGCAAATGTCAATACAAAATGAATAAAAACGGAAAAAATCTTCGCTTTTTTCAAATTCATTACGATAAACTGTTGACATAGCAAAATCAAATGGCTTATAATTAAAGAGGCATAAGGATAAACCCTCTTCCCTTTTGCCTCTCTATATGTTCCACGAAAAAGTGCTGTTAAAACAGCACTTTTTTTCATATTACGTTGACGTTTTGGCATTAGCGGTATATAATGATAACATACGGACTTTTTTCTCTCCGATTGTCAGCCTTAACTGACAGAAAGGAAAAAGGTATGTATATGACAGGTTCAATGATAACATTAAACGATGTAATTGAGTTGTTGCAGTTACTGGTTTCACTTTTGGGGTTGGTCTTTGTTATAATGCGGTACGACAAGAAGAACAAAGACTGAGAGCAAACAATTTGCTTCCTACCACCTGTTTATAATACATAAGTAAAAGATATAGAGAAATGTCCGTATTTTATATAGAAAACAATAACGGAAAGAGGTAGCAGTTTAATACTGCTACCTCTTGTTTGCTTATTCTCATAATTTAGGATTATCACGGCTCGAAGAGCTTGATTTGGTACAATGTGATTGTTCAATTTGTGGATTCAAGATTAAGAATGGTTTTGCTAATTTTTCTATTGTAGCGCAACTTTCAAGAAACTCTTTATCAAAAGTATCTTTTACTTTTTCGGAAGGAATTACCTTTTGATTTTTTCTGTAGAACATCGTATTATTAAGAAAATCAACTACAAATTCATAATCGCATTTATAATTTTCAAACAAATATTCTACACATTCCGTTCCATTTGTGATACTCGGATTTAAGTCTTCAGACAACATTAAAGATGACAATTGTTTGTCAAATTCATTGAGCCTGTTGAAAGCTTCTTCTGACTTCGATTTTTGTTGCTCTTTCAAAAACGCTGTCTTCGAGAAAAAAACATCTTTTGTATATAATCTCTCTGACGACAAAATTGCGGTTGCTTGTAGCTGTACGCTTCGTTCGAGAACTTTTATTCGTTCTTCGGGAAAAACATCATCGCCACGAAAAGAAAATGTAAAATCTTTGAGGTCTTTTAACCTATCTTGTATTTTATCATTCCCGTTTGCGCATAATTGTCCCATTCGAGTAAAATCACTATAAAGAGCAGGAGTAAAATTGTACAAACAATCTCCTATTTGATTTTTCAAGTCGTTTGTATTACACGAATATAAAAGAGACAAATTGAAATCAAAAACTGGAGAAATTGAAACGACAGAAAGCGTGTCATTGTCAAATAAAACACCAAAGTTACCTAAATGCCTATCTGGGTTAAAACAAAGAGCATCTATAACCAACAGTTCTCGTATCTGTTGTTCTGAACCTATAGAAGAAAAATATCTTACAATATCTTTCAGATTTTTAGTTGCATTGTTGCGGATTTGTGCATAAGACGCATAACCATATTTATCGTTTGAAAAAACATTACACTTTGAAGCGGTCTTTCCGTGTAGTTCAACCAAATCGTAATTTACAGAATTATAGGGGCTTATTATCTGAGCTATTTCAGATGAAAGGATTTCGCTATACACTTCAAAATTATTGTTGTGCTTGCCGCCTCTTTTGTAAATATATATATCCGAGTTATACTGCCCTAAATCACTGTTTCTCCGAAAGCACTTTCTATAAGAGCCTTCACAAGTAAATTCAGGCGAGGTTGAGGGAAAATTAACGTTATAAAGCCCTACACCCTCAAAGGCAAGTTTAGATACTACTTCTGAAAATTCGTTTTTATATAATGAAATGTCATTCCAAGTGACATCTTCATTTTCTGCTTTTACCCAAAAAGTATCGTTTATAGAAGCAGTGTGTGTTAATCGCAGATAATCTTCTGTTGTTTCACAACCAATTTGAGTCATAATATCTTTTATATATTGACTGTGCTTTGAACCTTTACGGTTCTCAATCCAAGAATTGATATTTGTAAAACCTAAAGGAAGATTGCCTACAACATCTGATAACACAAAGTCATTTCCAAAGTCAGCGAACGGGTCTGAATCACGAACTTTGAAATAAGCTTGTTCCGAATCTTTGTTCATTAATACATAATACTTGCTCATCAGAATAACTCCTTTCTTTTTTAGAAATATGAGTCCTTTAAAATGGACTCATATACAACTATAACCTTAATAAGCTTATGTAGAGCTTTTTACTTTTTCAAGATACTCTGAAAACGAATTAGCCCCGATTTTCCTGCGTTTATTTAACATATCAGCCCATATTTTATTGCCTTCATTTTCTGTAATCATACCCTTTTCATAAGCTTCTACCAAAATGCCGCCTGTTGTGATGTGATTAAGAGAAAAAGAAGAAACCCAGTAATCTATATCCTTCAGATTGTTGCTTGCGATTATACCGTTTTTCTCTTTTGCTAACGCTATACAAGCCGCTTCGCCATCACCTATAGCCTTATGACCTTCTGCACCAGTAATTAAATCAACATACAACTGATATTCTGCTGTGTCTGTAAGCATATCATATATGATTGCATCTTCATTGACTACCATAGTATTTATCGCTTTTTTGAGATGCGGAACTGCTGATATTTCATTATATGATTGCTTAGGAATCACGATTTTTTTTGAATACAACTGTGTTATTAGATTTTGTCCTTTTACCCACAAAAAAGCGGATATACAATCAGAGTCGAAAAATAGCATATCAGTCAATCGGTATCACCCCTTCAACATCATCACCGTAAACAATATCGGTACGGAAGGCTTCTGATAGCAATTGTTCATACTTGCCGTTAGAGATAATATCTTTTTCGATGGAAGCCTGTGCTTCTTTCAAATAGAAGCCAAAGGTCTTACATTTTTTATCTTCTCTGGACGGTTTGTATAATGACGTGTCATAACCGAGCTGTGCCGCTTTTTGTATGACTTTTTCTTGTCTGTACTTATCCGCTTGTGTTTTTGTTATTAATTTTTCTTCCAACAAACGATAAATCATCGCCTGATGACTTACTTTGTAGTATTGTTCTAACCTTATAACATCTTCCACGGTCATATCTTCAGAGTAACCGTCCTCACCGAAAGATAAAGGCATTAAAAGATAAGAAGCAAATTTGTCTGCTTCTTTTTCCCTTTCTTCGCCTTTTCCTATTGCCTTTTGACAAACTGTTCTCTCTACATCTTTGTGGTAATAGTAGTGATATAATTCATGCGCAATGGAAAAATTCTGTCTTCCAACAGACATAGATGAATTGATAGCAATTACCGCATCATCTTTAATCCTTATGCACATACCGCTAATATGTTCGTTAAAAGGATATAAAACAAGTGATAGGTTATCAATATTCTGCACAACCGCAAAAATATCAATTGGCGAAGAATCGTTTCCACCAAGCTTTTTTCTTGTATGCTCTGCACAACGATAAAGTTTTAAATTGTTCATTTTTTCATCATCAACTCCTTTTTAATATTTTTTTGAAATTATTTTTTTCCATGCTCTGACAATAAACAAGTCATGAAATGTGCGTTCAGAGCAATTTTGTTTATAGCGGCGATAGCTTTCAAATCGTCAGGTGTAAAATCACTTGCTCTAAAAGCGTATGATGTTGACTGACAACATTCTTCATCGCTCATAAGAGATTTGAGGGATACTCCAAATAATGACGTTAGTTTTGAAACCATATCGGCTGTAAACGTGCGCTCTCCTTGTTCTGCTTTTGAAATAAAACTTTGGTCTACTTCCAAAAAATCAGCAATATTTTTTTGCGTAAATCCGTTAGCCTCTCTCAAAGTTTTCAGTTTTGTGTTCATCTTCATGGTTAATTCCTCCTACATATATTATATTCTTTTCTTGTCATAAAGTCAACGTAAATTTTCACCAAAATTATGACGACAATGTTTTCCATTTTGCCATACTTCCGTCTGTTTCTATTGTTATCAAAGCGCATCTGAAGACACATAAGAGGGTTGTTTTATGATAAGAAAGCAAATTGTACGAATGGTAATGTCCGAACAGATTGAGCTTAGGAGCGTGTTTCTTTAAATATTTCGATATACCTTTTAAACCACAATGAACGGTATCTGAGTAGTGCATTGCTCTATATGCCGTATCGTGGGAGATAAGTATTTCTGCTTTCGGAAGCTCTTTTGCCGCTACAATGCTTTCCTTTTGTGTTAGCATAGCACGTTCTTCATCATTGTATCTGTGAGAGCCGCCGAGACCTGCAAATACAATTCCGTTGAAATCAATTGTCTTGCCGCTGATGTCTTCAATGTTGTTCCTTTTGAGAATGTTCCAATCATCATGATTTCCTACAACACCGAACAGTTTTGTTCCAGATTTTATATTTGTTTTAATGAAAGCAAGAGCTTCATCATCTATATCACCTAACAAAATACAACCATCATAGTTGTTATTAGACAGACACGATAATAGTTCTTCCTCAGACCAATGGTGTAAATCTGCAAAAACAAGAATATCCATAACTTATCTTTCTACGTCAAATTGCTTAGGATTTATGTTTTTCGTATTGTTTTTATATTTTTTGGTTGTCAAGATTAAGTCTAATGAAAAATCGGCTAAATCCTCGCTTATAGAGCAAACCTGTTTTATAAATGGGTTTGCATCATACTGCCCGTATAAATCAGAGCCATCAGTTAAGGCTTCATCGTTGGCTTCGCTTAAATCGTTTAGCTTGTAGTGCATATTACAAATTATATAATCCAAATGAACCGTATAATCAACAATGTTGAATACACCTTTGCTTTCAAGCATATCTTTAATGTTTGTATAGCCTGTCATTTGTATACCTGTTATCAATTTTCCTTTGCCAGAACTGTTGCTTTGCCTCTTTGGAATATCGCAATCAGTAGTTTCAAAAAATATTGTACACAAGGCAGGCGTATTATGCTTATCACGTTCAGGTGTATACCTTATACAAATTTCATAAGGACGCTTTGTTATGTCTTTCTCTTCTGTTGTGGTTACGGGAATAACAGATAAAGGAAGATGTGCAACACAGAACATCATCTGCAATGTGGCAGATAAACATTTTGCCATTGTGTACTTATCGGTAGATTTGCCTTGCTCATTCAACCGCCATTTTGTATTTGTAAAGTCAAAATACGTGAGCAAGTTTTGTGAAACAAAGTCGGAGAAGTCTTCATAGGTTCGTAATTCAAAATTGTAATTATAATTATTATGAACAATTGAATACGTTGTTTCATCTTCCATTGCAAGGCATTTTGCTGTTGTATAAGATATTGCCCGAACTCCCATTATTGTGTTACCCCTTCCGTTTTACGATTTGCTTGAAATGCAGATACTGTTTTAATATACACAGGCTTGTGTATATCAAAAGCAAAGAGATTTATTCTTTCATTTCTTAATCGACCTTCGAAAAAGCCGTCTTCCATAAGTGTTCGCTTTGTCCCTTCACAATAAGGTGTTGTTATATCAACATAAAGCGGCAAACGGTCTGTACTGTTTACGGTACTTCTGTCTATATGTGTTTCTTCAAACATACAATCCCACGCCATTTTGAGTGCTTTTGTATAGCATTCAAAAGCAACATTGCAAGCCCACCAAACGTGTGATTCATAAGGCAAGCGTTTGCGATGCTCGGTTTTATTGTCAAAAGTCATTTTTGTGTTTCCGCAGGAAACTGTACAAAAAAATTCTTCTTTGTCTTCTTTTACATCAATTATAACATTTACTGCTTTCTGATTCATTTGTTTCTTCTTTCTTAGGTGTATTTTATACAACGGTCTCTTACTGCCGTATACTTGTTATATGGTTCATTAAACCACATTACTTATATTTTTTGATAATCGCATTTTGTTTTTTTCGTATTCTGTTTTTCGTTAAGAATGTCTTTTGCTTCTCTCGCCATATCGTTATCGTGCGTTAATGCCTCAATAACATCTATTGATATTGACGGGTTGAGCAGCAGAGAGCGTCTTACCCAATAATCTGCATCGTGCGTTAAACGTATTAATGTTTTCGGCGGTGTCTTGGGATTACGAGCAACTACACAACGAACGTATGTGTTTGTATCAGTGCTTAATAAAGCAAGGTCTTCAGGCTTCGTGTTTTCGTTTTGAGCTACTGATTCACGCATTTCGCTTATATAAGAACGAGCCAAACGGGAAAGTGTTTGTGCGTCTGTGTTAGGGTTAAGAGCCACATTGCAAAGCACGTCAGGATTTGCTCTATTCGATAAACGCATAAGCGTGGTATTGCTTGTATTTCTGTTAAGCACAACATCGGACTGCACAAAGCTATATTTGTCGTGCGAAAGAATCTCTAATAAAGCAGAATCTGCGCTTGGATTTTGTGCTACGCCGCATCTTATATCTTTATCTTCGTTTTTTGATAACTCTTTTAAGATTGCTTCACTTGTGTGAGGATTCTTAGCAATTTGAAACAGCAACCACTTATCATCATTCTTTGAAAAGATGTAGTTGAGTGTATCAGCACTTGTGTGAGGATTTGAGGCTATCGCCTTCAACTCCGATAAGGTTGCGTTTTTGCTGTGAGCCATTCTGTCGAGTGTTTCGGGATACGTGTTAGCTTTCGCCACTGCTACCCTGACATTTTTGCTTATATCGTTTGCTAATAATGTAAGAAGAGCTGAAACAGTGTGTATGTTTTTGGCAACACCCAAACGTACAGTATCGTAAGAACTATTAACAAAATGACTTAAAATCTCATCACTTACAGCATTCTCCGCAATGCTTTCTAATAATTCTACCCTTCCGTCATTGACACTCATATAAAAAAGTGTTTCGTAAGAAACGTTAGGATTTTTAGAAATAGCTTGTTTTACAGAAAGTGAAACATCTTGAAAAGCTATTTTGTCTAACACAGATGTCGGAGTGCGTAAGCAATTTGCAAGAGCAAAGTAAATTCTTTCATCAGGACAAAACAACGCTTCTTCTAATGTGGCTATATTTGTGTTAGGGTTTTCTATGACTGCAATTTGAGTCCATATATTCGAGTCATAAGAAAGTAAGTCCAGTGTTGCTTCAGGAGTGTGGGAATTTCTCGCTACAGCTTGCCGAACATACAAATCTTTATCTTTCGCCAGTTTGTTCAATAATTCTGGAGATTTGCAAGAAAATGCTACTGCATTGCGTACTTTAGGGTGGCTGTCTTCAGATAACTTATCAAAAAGGTGTGCAGGCAAATTGGCATTTAAAGCTAAAGATTCCCTTACAGACCAAGATTCATCGGTCAGTAATTTTTCCATAGATTTTTCTGATAAATTGCAGTGCCTTGCCGCTCTTTTTCTCACATTCGCATCTTTGTCGTTTGCCAACACATCAAGAGCCTGTGCAAAAGTGCAATAGGATTCAGCTATGTCACATTTCGCTTCTGTTGACATATTGGGAAGTGTGTCTAAAAAAGCACTTTGAATCATAATAATAAATTCTCCTTGTTTTAAAATTGTTTCTGAAATATTTATGGGTCATTAAGCAACATTATAATAAAAAGCACTTCCTTTCCAGTGGAACGGAAGTGCCGATGATGTTATCTTTCAATACAGGCTTTGCTTTTCTCTTTGCGAGCTTTAAGAGTTTCTTCAGCTATTTCGCTTATCTGTATGTTTTTATCCTTAGTGAGTTTCAAAAGCAATTCTGATGGCGTATTTTTATTCAACGCAACATCTCTACTTACCCACCACACATCGTCATTTATAAGCAGTGCGAGTGCTTCAGACGGAGAGCTTGGATTCCTTGCAACATTGCTACGAATACTCCATGATATGTCCTTTGCAAGCAATATAAGCGTTTCAGCAGAAGAATTTTTGTTTTGTGCAACCTCAAAACGTACATTTTCGTGTCCGTCTTTGGCGAGTTTAGCCAAAATCGTTACAGTAACGTTTTTGTTTCTTGCGACTTCTGCACGAACCCAATGTTTTTCATCATTTGAAAGTGTTTCAAGCGTTTCAACAGGAGTATGTTCATTACAAGCAACGCCTTGACGAACAAACTCACTTTCATCATTGGCAAGTATGTTTAGAATTTCAACGTCAGATGTGTTATAAGCTAAGTTCTCACGCTCGTCATTAGACATTTTGCTTATTTTTGTTAAAAGATTTTCTTTGTTCATATTGTTTCCCTTTCTGACAGTAATTTACGTTTACAATTGATTTATGTACCATTAAGCCACATCATAAAATCACTTTCACTGGAACGGAAGTAACGATGATGTTATCTTTCAATATTGGCTTTGCTTTTTTCTTTGCGGTCTTTAAGAGCTTCTTCAGCCACTTCGCTTACCATTTTATTTTTATCCTTAGCAAGTTTTTCAAGTACATCAACAGGAGTATTTATGTTTTTTGCGACAGCCCAACGGACATATCCTTTTTCATCTTTTGCAAGTAACGCAAGTGTTTCAGTGGGAGCATTTTTATTTTCTGCAACAGCCTTACGAACATAAATATCTTCATCTTGTGCAAGCACAGAGAGAAGTTCAACAGGTGAGTTCTCGTTTTCTGCAACTGCTCTACGAACGCCGTTATCTTCGTCTTCAGCAAGCTGTGCAAGAATTTCTGGTGGTGTATTTATGTTTTTTGCGACAGCCCAACGGACATATCCTTTTTCATCTTTTGCAAGCACAGAGAGAAGTTCAACAGGTGAGTTCTCGTTTTCTGCAACTGCTCTACGAACGCCGTTATCTTCGTCTTCAGCAAGCTGTGCAAGAATTTCTGGTGGTGTATTTATGTTTTTTGCGACAGCCCAACGGATATTTCCGTTTTCATCTTTCGCAAGCAATGCAAATGTTTCAGCGGGTGTATTTATATTTTTTGCAACAGCTCTACGTACATATCCTTTTTCATCTTTTGCAAGCAATGCAAGAATTTCTGGTGGTGTATTTATGTTTTCTGCAACAACCCAACGGACACCTCCGTTTTCATCTTTTGCAAGTAATATAAGTGTTTCGGCAGGAGTATTTTTGCTTTCTGCAACTGCAATACGAACGTCGTTAGCTTCGTCTTCAGCAAGGTGTGTAAGAGTCTCTGGTGGTGTATTTTTATTTGTTGCAACCGAACAACGTATATATTGATACCTGTCTTTGGCAAGTTTAGTCAAAATGGTTACAGGAGTATTTTTGTTTCTTGCAACGTCTTCACGAACAAACATACTTTCATCATCGGCAAGTATGTTAAGAATTTCAACGTTAGATGTGTTATAAGCTAAGTTCTCACGCTTATCTTCTGACATTTTGCTTATTTCTGTTAAAAGATTTTCTTTGTTCATAATAATTTCCTTTCTTATAACAAATTGTTTTTACTTCTTATTTATGAATCAACGAATCACATCACAAAAAGCTGTGATATTATGGGGGTTGATTATCTTTCTTTATTAAATTTTGTATTCATTTTGCGCTCGTTAAGAGCTTTATTTGCCGCTTTTCTTACTGCTTTCTCTTTATCGTTGGCAAGTATTTTTAATGTATTTAATGGAGTGTTTCTATTTAGCGCAACAGCCTCACGAACACGCCATTCATCATCTTTTGCAAGCGCAGTAAGCAATTCTACAGGTGTATTCATGTTTTCTGCAACCACCCAACGAACCGTGTAGTCCTCGTCTTGTGCAAGCATGACAAGTGTTTCGGCTCTTGTATTTTTGTTTTCAGCAACAGTTCTACGAATATCAATATCCACATCTTTTGCAAGCATTGCAAGTACATCAGCAGATGTATTTTCGTTTTCGGCAACTGCTGTACGAACATCATAAACATCGTCATTTGCAAGTACAGCAAGCAACTCAGTAGTGGTACTTTCGTTTGACGCAACCTGTTCACGAACCGACCAATTCTCGTCCTTTGCAAGCGTAGCAAGCACTTCAATAGATGTATTTTTATTTGCGGCAACCATACAACGAACATCATCTTTGTCTTTTGCAAGCATTGCAAGCACTTCAGCAGGAGTATTTTTGTTTCTTGCAACTTCCCAACGAACTATCCAATTTTCATCTTTTGCAAGCATTGCAAGCGTTCCAGACTTTGTGCTTTCGTTGAATGCTGTGCCTCTACGAATAGTGTATATTTTGTCTTTAGCAAGAACGTCAAGTGCTTCAACAGGTGTGTTTTCATTTCTCGCTACAGATTCACGAATCCGTGGGTCTATATCCTGCGCAAGAATGGCAAGTATTTTTGCGGGTGTTCCTTCGTCCGTTGCTAAATTGTACTTTTCCTCATATGAGAGGTCATTCAGGTATGTTGTTTCCATTTTATTTTTTCCTTTCTTCTTATAACTGCCTCACAAAATTTGTAAGACGGTTAAAATTTGTTTTATACGCTATGTGCGCTCTTATAAAAGTAATGGTTCATTCAACCACATTAGGAACAGTTATGTCAGAACAATTGTCTGGTTATCTTTCTTTATTGGTGTTGGCTTTCAATGTACGTTCTTTAAGAACTTCTTTTGCTTTTTCTCTTATTTCTAACGCCTTGACCTTTGAAAGCATAAGAAGCGTATTATAAGAAGTATTCGGGTTGTTTACAACCGCTCTACGAACATCATCATCTACATCTTTTGCAAGCATAGCAAGCACATCAACAGATGTATTTTCGTTTGCGGCAACCTCATATCGGACATCAATATCTTCGTCTTTTGCAAGCATAGCAAGCACATTAACAGGCGTATTTCTGTTGTTGGCAACAGCCAAACGAACATAACAATCTTCATCTTTTGCGAGCATAGCAAGCACATTGACAGGCGTATTTCTGTTGTCGGCAACTGCACTACGAATCCACTCTTCTTTATCACTGGCAAACATAACAAGTACATCAACAGATGTATCTTCGTTTGCGGCAACCGCACTACGGACACGAATATCTTCGTCTTTTGCAAGCATAGCAAGTATATCAACAGATGTTTTTCCGTTGTTGGTAACGGCACAACGAACACCACTTTCTACATCTTTTGCAAGCATAGCAAGTATATCAACAGATGTTTTTTCGTTTGCGGCAACTGCTGTACGAACCTCATAAACTTCGTCTTTTGCAAGTACAGCAAGCACTTCAACAGATGTATTTTTATTTAAAGCAACCGCCCAACGAACCCAGTAGTCCTCGTCCTGTGCAAGTACAGCAAGCAATTCTACAGGTGTGTTCTTGTTTTTTGCAACCGTACAACGGACTTCATAGTTCTCGTTTTCAGCAAGTATGTTAAGTGCTTCAACATCAGAAGTGCTACGAGCCAAGGCTTTAAGTTCTTCTTCAGACATTTTGCTTATCTTTGATAAAATGTTTTCTTTGTTCATATTGTTTCGTCCTTTCTGCAACGAATTTGTGTTTACAATTGATTTATGTATCATTAAGCCACATAATAAAAAAAGATTCCCGTGCCTGTAGACGGGAATCTTGAAATATAATTATGTGTTTATCTTTCTCTGTTATTTTGGCAACAGTTTGTGCTTTCTTAGCGTTATTTTATAAATTGGTATGGTTCAATAAACCACATTACAAATCTTAACGTATCATACAATTACCTTTCCATACTGGTTTTGCTTTTCTCTTTACGCTCTTTAAGAGTTTCTTCAGCCCTTATCCTTACCTCTGCGTTTGTATCCTTTGTAAGCGTAACAAGCGTATTATAAGGAGTGTGAGGGCTTTCAGCCACAGCCTCACGAACACGCCATTCTTCATCTACAGCAAGCTGAGATAACATTTCGAGAGGAGTATTACTATTTGACGCAACAGCTCTACGAACACACCAATTTTCATCACTGGCAAGCATAGCAAGTACATCAGTAGATGTGTTTTCGTTTTTGGCGACAGCTATACGAACATAACTATCTTTATCCTTTGCAAGCATAGTAAGCAACTCAAAAGGCGTTTTCTCGTTACAAGCAACGCCTTCACGAACATCTTCGTGTTCGTCATTTGCGAGTATTGCAAGGACTTTCGCAGGCGTGTTTTTGTTATTTGCAACTTTACAACGAATCCACGCTTCTTTATCACTGGCAAGCATTACAAGTGTTTCGACTGGGGTATTATTGTTCCGAGCAACACTTGCACGAACGTCTAAATTTATATCTTTTGCAAGCATAGCAAGCACATTGACAGGCGTATTTCTGTTGTCGGCAACGTCAATTCGAACCCACCAACTTTTATCACTGGCAAGCATAACCAGTACATCAACAGATGTATTTACGTTTGCGGCAACCGAACTACGGACAACAATATCTTCGTCTTTTGCAAACATAGCAAGTACATCGACAGACGTATTTCTGTTGTTGGCAACAGCCAAACGGACATCACCATCTTTGTCTTTTGCAAGCATAGCAAGCACATTGGCAGGCGTATTTTCGTTCCAAGCAACACCATTACGAACATCTTCGCAATCACCTTTTGCAAGTACAGCAAGCACTTCAATAGACGTATTTTCATTTGCGGCAACCGCCCAACGAACCCAACTATCTTCGTCCTGTGCAAGTACAGCAAGCAATTCTACAGGTGTATTCTTGTTTTTTGCAACCGTACAACGAACTTCACAGTTCGCATTTTCAGCCAATATGTTAAGTATCTCAACATCAGAAGTGATACGAGCCAAGACTTTAAGTTCTTCTTCAGACATTTTGCTTATCTTTGATAAAATGTTTTCTTTACTCATATTGATTCCCTTTCTACAACGAATTTGTATTCACAATTGATTTATGTACCATTAAGCCACATAATAAAAAAGATTCCCGTGCCTGTAGACGGGAATCTTGAAATATAATTATGTGCTTATCTTTCTCTGTTGCTTTGGCAACGGTTTGTGCTTTCTCAGCGTCCTTAAAGAAATTGGTACGTTTCTTGTGGCTATCTTTCCATACTATCTTTTTTTCTTGACTGGCGTTCTTGTAATGTTTTTTCCGCTTGATAACTTATACAACCGTAATCGTCTTCCAGAAGTTCTTTAAGAGCGTAAGATGGAGTGTTCGGGTTTTCTGCAACATTTTGCCGAACTTCTTCATCTTCGTCCTTCGCAAGCATCGCTAAAATCTCTGGCGTGGCGTTTTTATTCAGTGCAACACCATTACGAACCGCTGAATTTAAGTCAGTACATAATATTGCAAGTTTATCTATCGGAGTATTATCGTTACAAGCGACACCTTCACGAATAGAATCATTTTCATCTGAAGCCAATTCTGCGAGAGCTTCGGCGGGTGAATTTACATTCCAAGCAACAGCATTACGAACCTCTTCGCAATCATCTTTTGCAAGTATAATAAGTGCTTCAGCAGGTGTGTTTTTGTGTTGTGCCACTAACAAACGAATTTCTTCATCTTCGTGAGATGCGAGAGTTTCAAGAGCTTCGGTAGGTGTGTTTTTGTTACCTGCGACTTTCCAACAAACATAATAATCTTTATCACTTGCAAGTTTTACAAGTGCTTCTACTGGAGTATTTTTGTTCCAAGCAACATACGCACGAACATTTTCACTTTCGTCCTCAGCAAGTATTGCAAGTGTTTCGGCACTTGTATTTTTATTTTTTGCTACAGCTTCCCGAACATCTTCGTAATCGTCTTTTGCGAGTATTGCAAGGGTTTTCGCAGGTGTGTTTTTGTTATCTGCAACTTCACAACGAACATTATAATCTTTATCACCCGCAAGCTTTACAAGTGTTTCTACAGGAGCATTCTCGTTCCAAGCGACAGATACACGAACCTTTTCGCTTTCGTCCTCAGCGAGCAATGCAAGTATTTCTGGTGATGTATTCGGATTAGATGCGACAGCCGCACGAATATACTCGTCTTTGTCCTGTGCAAGTATGGAGAGAGTTTCGGCAGGTGTGTTTTCATTTATTGCCACTGCTTTACGAATGAAAGGTGCATTGTCAGTAGCAAGTTCGATTAAGGATTCTACAGGAACATTTTTATTTTGAGCTACTTGTTTACGAACATAGGGGTCTACGTCATAGGTTAGTGTTCTTAACAATTTTGCAGGTGTATTTTTATTCCACGCTATTGTTTCACGGACACGAGGGTCTTCATCGGTGGCAAGCAATGCTAATATACGAGTTGGTGCATCATATCTGGCAACTGATATACGGTCTTCTGCATATTTACTATGTGCAAGCTCTACTAATTTTTTTAGTGTTATTTCACGCCCATAAAAATTTATTGTTATGTTTTCATCTAATACAAGCTTTGCAAACACTTCAGATGGAGTGTTCTCGTTCCACGCAACCCTTCCTCGCATATTTTCTTTACTGTCAAAAAACATTTTGTCTTCTGAAAGCATATCAAGTACCTTAGAAGTAGTGTGTGAATTTTTTGCATTCGCATAGCGCATACCATTGTTTACTTCTTCAGCAAAACGTTCAAGAGCGGATAGAGATTGATTGCGCTGATTCGTTGCTACCGCAAAACGAATAATGTCTTCGTTTTCGTCTTTATTTTCGTTTTTATCTTCAGCGAGAAGGTCAAGAAGTGTTTTTTTCATAATGGTTTCCTTTCATCATTTACTTGGTTTGTTAAGAAAGCACCACTTTTTAAAATATTTATGGTTCATTAAGACACATAAGATAAAAAATGTTATATTATATTAATTCTTTTCCACTTCTCTTGGCATCTAATTTGTGTTTTGCAAGATTCTTTGATGCCTCTTTTTTGACGGAAGCATCTTTGTCTCTTACAAGTTTTCTTAAATCTTTAGCCGAAGTGTTTTTGTTGCAAGCGACCATATAACGTACATCTTCTTCGTCTTTTGCGAGAGATGAGAGTATTTCGGCTGTTGTGTTTTCGTTTTGTGCAACATAGAAACGAACATCACTATCTTCGTCTTTTGCAAGCATAGCAAGCAATTCGGTAGGTGTGTTTCTGTTTCTCGCTACAGCTATACGAACATCAGGCTCTTTATCACTTGCAAGCACTTCAAGTGCTTCAATTGGTAATTTTTCGTTACCTGCAATTTTCAAACGAATATTATAATACTCATCACCTGCAAGTGTTGCAAGCACTTCTGAAGGAGTGCTTTTATTATAAGCAACTTCTAAACGAACGTCACGATTCTTGTCTTTAGCAAGTGTTGCAAGCACGTTGGCGGGTGTGTTTTTATTTCTTGCTACGGTAAGACGAATATCAGGGTGTTCATCTTGTGCGAGTGCAGAAAGCAACTCTACTGATGTTCTATTACCCCATGCTAAGTCAATTTTTTCCTTATAAGAGAGCTTTTTTATGTCTATCGTTTCCATTTTGATTTTTCCTTTCTGAGTGTAAAATGTATTCACACTTTATTTATAGTTCATTAAGCCACATAAAGCAAAATTGTTATATTGCTTCTCTTGGCGTTTAAGTTTGCTCTGACTTTAACCAAAACATTAAGCTATAAGCAAATGCCGTGACAATTATAACTATTAGTCGGCTACAATAAGATTTATTAAACTCGTTAAACGGTTCTCAAAACTCTTTTATGGTTCAGTAAACGGTATATAGCTTTAATGACACTGAGTAAATTTATCACAGTGACTATAATGAACGGTAAAGTCTCTAACGATTCCAGTAGCATATATTTTTCCATTCTATCATATCTGACTGTATATGTCAATTCAAGATGCAACATTGCGTTGCTTTTGCGTTATTTATTTAATCATAAATAACACATAGCACCACCGAGGTATCGTTTCCTTAGTGGGGCTTGTAAATACATTATTTGCCGTTATGAGTGTTGTAGTATTCAAGAGCCTTGCAGACATAATCCTCAGTTTCGTTTTTCGGTATGCTTTTAGGAATAAAGCTCTTTATTCTTTCGCTTTTGAGTACAAACTTGTTTTTGCTTGTGCTTTCTTCACACATAATCGAAGAAATTACTTCTGCTGTCAGTTTATTAGTGTCTGCAAAGCGGTGCATTTTTTCAGCTTGTGCCATTGAAGGAGTAACGCCCGTATCGTTTATTTCTTTCAATATCAACTTCTGTATATCCTGAGAAAAATACGAAATATCTATGGCAGGACGCATTTTAAGACTACCTGCGTCAACAAGGTCGAGCAGTTCGGGGATAAGTTCAGTGAGCCTTATATATCTACGAATCTGACTCTGACTATCTCCCGACTGTTCGCTGATAACCTGTACTGACTCTTTACCGCCGTTTTCATCTTCAACAAGGTCTGTTCTTTTACCCTGTCTCTTGATTGCGTCAAGGCGCATTTTGTATGCAAATGCCAATTCCGAAGGAAGTAGCTGTGTGCGCTGATAATTGCTTTCTACCATTCTCACAATGGCTTCTTCATCAGTCATTTCTACTATATCACAGCGGAGAGTAGAATAACCTGCAAGCTCGCTTGCTCTTTTTCTGCGATGTCCTGAAATAAGAGTATATCTGCCGTCTTTCTTTTCCATTACGGTAGCGGGTGTTATTACTCCATTTTCCTTTACGCTCTCTACAAGACGTTGCATATCTTCGTCATCACGTACTTTAAAAGGGTGATTTGGGAAATCGTCAATAAGGTTTATAGGTATATCCCTTATCTTCGATATTTTGTCGTTATCTCTCTGCTCCTGCGATGAAAAAATATCATCGAACGATTTCAAAGAGAAATCTGTATTCTTAGCCATTATTCAGTACCTCTTTTACAAAACTCTCATAAGCCTTTGCGACCGAGCTGTTAGGTTCATAAGCATAGATGCTCATACCCTTTGAAGAAATCTCAGCCGCTTTTATTGCTTTCGGTATAGTCGTATCAAACACGGTTATGTTTCTGCCGAAGTTTTCTCTTATGATGCTTATTGTGCTTTCAGCCAAATTTGTTCCTGTATCCACAAGAGTTATCAGAATACCACCGATTGTAAGATTCGGATTGATGTTCTTTCTTACCTTCTGGAAAGAACCCAGAATACCTGTTAAGCCCTTTGCCGCTAAATAGTGTGCCTGAACAGGAATAATAAGGCTGTCAGCCGCTGAAAGTGCATTGATTGTAATTAAGCCGAGTGAAGGCATACAATCAATGATTATGTAGTCGTAACCATCTTTCAATTCGTTAATATAATTTGACAGTATGCGTTCACGACTCATCTCGTTAGCAAATGTCAGTTCAATTGACGAAAGAGAAATATTTGCAGGAATAAGGTCAACACCCTCGTTGTGATGTAAAATACAATCACGGGGATTTGTAAGAGTGTCTTCTACAACTTCTTTCAGTTTTGTCGTTAACGTTAAATCCATTCCATCTGTATCCTGCCAACCGAGGCAGGCTGATAAGTCGCCCTGTGGGTCTGCATCAACAAGCAGTACCTTCTTTCCTGCTCTTGCAAGACCAATGCCGAGATTAACTGTGGTGGTGGTTTTACCGACACCACCTTTCTGATTGCATATTGCAATCACTTTACAATTGCTCATTGTCTTTTTCCTTTCTGACCTATCTTATTTAAAGCAGTCATTAAAATCATATATAAAATGTAAAATCGTATATTAGATGAGTATGTTTTTTCATCTGCCCTGATTATAGCATTTTGTAATGCAATTGTCAATACAAAACCCGTATAGACAACTGCATTTTTTGAAAAAATATTATTTTTTGTTCTTTAATTTTTCTCTGCGTTCGATTTTTTTAAAATAACTATCTATGATTATCCGCATCAAATAAGACAATGTTAGATTTTCTTGAACGGAAAGTTCTTTCAAGCGAGCTTTCTGTTCTTTAGGAATGTATACTGACAATGTAGCCCTTTCGTTTTGCGTACTTCTCATTTTCAAAACCCTCTTTCTTTGAAATTTCTCTAATAATATAATAACATCAAATGCTCGAAAAGTCAACAATAATGCTAACATTTTGCAAGCAAAAAACGTCAAAATATAGTGTAAATAAGCAAAATGTAAAAACAAGAATGTAAAAATTGAAATGTCGATAACAATAAAAGCACCCCACGTTAGTAAGAGTGCTTTCACAGTATATTACAAAAGATGTGTAATTGTACTTTTGATAAAGTGGTTTGTGCGACAGTCGTTTTTGTCTACGATTCTTGTGGTTATCTTTCTTCGCTAATTTTGTTGTTTGCCTTTTGCTCTTTAAGGTTTTTGTTCGCTTCCCTTCTTACACAATAATCTTTGTCTTTAGACAAAGATTTAAGCATTCCAAGTGGTGTACTTTTATTTGTGGCGACACCTTCACGAACAAAAGCGTCCTCGTTATTTGCGAGTGAGGTAAGTAAACTCAAAGGAGTCTTTTTGTTTCTTGCTACATCATAACGAACGCATACTTTCTTGTCAGTCGCAAGTGTTTCAAGAATATCTACAGGAGTTTTTTCGTTGCAAGCAACGCCGCCACGTATTTCCCAATCTTCATCTTTAGCAAGTAAAACAAGCGTATCCGTAGTTGTATTAGGATTGAAAACAACGGTATAACGGACACTGTTATAATTGCTTCTTGCAAGCTCTGCTAATGTTTCGGCAGAAGTGTTCTTGTTTTCTGCTACATAAACATGAACTAACACATCTTCATCGTTGGCAAGCAGAGCCAATGTCTCAGGTGATGTATTTATGTTTTTCGCCACTGATACACGAACACACTTTTCTGTGTCTGTAGCAAGCTCATTAAGTGTATTTGCACTTGTGTGAGGATTGCTTGCAACCGCCCAACGAATTAACACGTCATTTTTCTTAGCAAGCAATGCGAGAGATTCCATAGATGTGTTTTCGTTTCTTGCAACATTTTCGCAAACAACACACTCTTTATCATTGGCAAGCACAGCAAGTATATGAGATGGTGTACTTTTGTTCTTAGCAACAGAGCAACGAACAA
>ERZ791607.287-NODE-287-length-51998-cov-12.474328_pt1 | contig 51998 bp, 49 predicted proteins | sample MGYA00509964_ERZ791607 | MGnify/ENA primary metagenome ERZ791607 (study PRJEB30046, sample SAMN00791907) | human gut metagenome | study: EMG produced TPA metagenomics assembly of the A metagenome-wide association study of gut microbiota in type 2...
AGCCTACGGAACGGGGCAGATTGTGACTGTCAAGGGGGAAAGGGTGGAGATTTCCAACGGAAATACTACCCGTACCTTGACTGGCTCAAAGCGGAACGGGCGGTATCAGCAGTAAAAAGAAAAATAAGCAAGGCTTTCCGATACAGCAGGAAGCCGTCTATTTGCCCCGTAGAGCGACTTTAAGGCAGTTGGTGAGGATTTATAGGGGTGGACAAGAAAAAGCCGTCAGAAACGCTCCTGTGCGTTTTTGACGGCTCTCTCTAATTCCCTGTTTACTTTTTCATGGTCTGCACTATTTCAAAATACTGCTCTACCATTTCTTTCAAGTCCACCCCGATAAGCACGGCTTCCTCGCAAGCGTCCTGTATGGTTGCTTCCAGTTTCCTTTTCCTCTCGGCAATCAATTTCTCTCGGATATAAGGTTTTACAAAGTGACCTACACCACGCCTTGTTTCTATAATTTCCTCCTGCAAAAGTGAGTTAAGCACTTTGATAGCGGTTGACTGTCCTACCCCATAATCTTTTGCCAGTTTACGGATAGACGGTAGCCGTTCTCCTGCTTGATATTCACCAGTTAAAATTTTCAGTTCAATATCACTTTTAACCTCACTCCACACATTCGGAGACATATTAGTGTCATTCATGCCATATCTCCTTTTTGATGTGTTTTATACTTATGCTTCTGTACCTGTGGTATCTTCTGTTGCCGTGGTAGTAGCTTCTCCCTCTTTCGCCTTTGCTTCCATTTGTTCCTGCAAAGCAAGGAAGTCTCCGTTTTGAAGTGCCGACATAATATCGTCCATAGACAAACCAGTTTCTTTCACAACGCCCTGCAACATATCAAACTTACGGCTGTTGTTCATCATTTCATATTCCTGCAACTTGGCTTCGCTCTTTCTGATTTTCTCGTCAAGGTCTGCCCTTTTCTTTTTTAGCTTATCAATGTTCTCCTGCTCTTTTGCAATCAATCCTGCTAACTTGTTGTTGTCCATTCATATTCTCCTTTCATGTTTAGGTCTTATTCTTTATTATCAAAGTTTTTGTTTTTGCGGATATAGACTACAACCGCAACGGCAATTCCCAATCCCACAATCAGAAGAATCTCTAAAAGGTGCTTGGACAGCATACCTACGGTATCGCTCCATACGCCCTTATCGTCCTCTCCTTTTGCTTCGCTGATTGCTTCCTCAATGTCTTTCTTGTCCTGCTCTGCCATTTCTTCACTTGTCATACCCTTTTCTGGGGCAGTTCCAATTTCGCTTGTGTAGCTTCGTTTGTTAATGAAGTTATAAGGCTCTCCGTTTTTCACGATATAATCATACTGCCACAAAGCAAGTTCTTCATAAGCGGAAATTACAGCGTCCTTATTGTTTCCGCTATAAACCAGAGTAGCAATTTTTACAAAGTTCTGCTTGAAATTATCGACTGAACCAAAATAATATTCATAATTATTTTCGCTCATTTTCCCTGCGAACTTCGTATAGGTTTCTGTCCAAAGGAATTGCTCATAAGGGGTGAGGGAAAAGTATTTTTCTTCACTACCACCAGAAACCGCATTTGCGTACCATTTGCTGTACGATTTTCTGTTTACTGAATCCTCTCCAAACTGTGCCAGTGTATTATCCCATGTGCTATCATCTTTGATAAAAGAAACAGCATTTAAGAACTTCTGGTAAACAGCGTCCGCTTCTGCGTTCTCTCCCTTTACATTGTCGGTGCTTCCGACTTCTGTTGTTTCAGAGGTGGCTTCCGCTCCTGCGTCTGTTTCCGTTCCGCTCTCTGTCTGTGCGTTTGTTTCTTCACTCTTGATGATAGACCAGTAATTATCATTGGCAAGGGCAGAAACCGTAATGCTCTGCACCTGTTCCCTGTCTCCAAAAGTGTTTACCAGAAGATAATCACTTGGCAGTCCTTTAATCATAATCGAATAGGTTTTGTTTGGGTCAAGACTGAATGTAAAATCAGCCTGTCCACCCCAACTATTATCTTTTGTGAGAACGGCAGTATATACCTGTTCTGCACTGTCAGAATCGTAAAACTCTGCAACAATCTGTCCAGAGAATCCCCCTGTTTCATCTGTCACAATGAGTTTTACTGCTGTGCCGTTTTGTACTTCCAACGCATAGGCGGTCATGCCGTGCGAACATAAGAGCATAACGAACAGGCAACAGCACATGAGTTTTTTTAGGATTTTCATATAGCTTACCTCGCTTTTTATTATTTCCTCACCGTGAGGATATTTTAGTAGTTCATCAGTCCGAAACCATAGATAACGGAAGAACCAATACGGTATTGCTTGCACTTAACTGCGTCACCACTGTTTCCCTCGACTGTATAGACATATTCAGAATCACGCCCGATTACTAAACCGATATGGTCTGTGTGTCCGTCACCGTCCCAGTCAAAGAAAATCGTATCTCCTGCCACAACATTTGTGTAGCTTCTGTCTCCCCATTGCCCCATTCCTCGGAAATTATCTGCGACTGTCTGACAATAAGCATTGTTAGCTGTCTGCGGATATTTTGAGGAAGCAGACGGCGTGTTTCTCATGCACCAATGTACGAAACAAGCACACCATTCCACACGGGAAGAAAAGCCGTAATAACTCCAATATGGTCTACCGCCCTGCTGTCCGACTTGAAGCAATGCAAGGTCAATAACAGCTTGGTTAGGTGTTCTTGTACCGTTGATAAACTGAACGCCCGAAAGGTCGGACATAGTAAGTCCACCGCCGTACTCTGCACCAATTTGAAGCATGAGTTCCAGATAGATTTCATAAAAATCTTTCAGCTTTTGTAACTGTGATTCCTGTTCCTCGGTACGGTTTGCGACATTTGAAAGTTCATTGATAGGGTCGGTGAAATACTTCTGTTCCAGTGCATAAGCACCGTCCAAAGTAAGGTAGAAAGAAGTAACTCTATGACCGCCACAATATGTATACCCAGAACACGCTTCTTTACACCCGTCACAATAATCTGTATCAGTTGTTCCGTCCTCGTTTCTGCTTGTGTGTCCGTCACAATATGTATAACAACAATCATCGCAAGTATAGGAAGAATGTGTTCCCGTGTCCTTGTTCGGGCAGTCACTTAATGCGTGAACGCTTCCGCAACTATGAACGGTCACTGTACCCTCGCCTGTTCTCAAATCCTGTCCACACTGTTCATGGGTATCAATCGTTTCAATTCGGAACAGTTGGTTCAGCAAGTCATTCAGCAAAGCAGACGCTTCCGCTTCTGACGGCATAAGGTCATATTCCATGAGTAGCAACGCATTGAAAATCGGGTGAACCATGTTCGCCAATTCTTCTGTGCTTGGAAACACACTGGTAATGCCCTCATAAGTGGGGTCAATCGGTGTGGCTTCCCCGTTGTAATAAAAACGGACAATCTCACAATTTTCTTTTGCCGTTGTCATTTGCCCTAAAAGGTCTTGCTTATATCGTTCTGCGATAGCAGGAACGCCGTTTGTCGGGTCAAGAATGTAATTGCGGATTTCATAGTTGTTGCCCTCGCTGGTATCAAATTCACCGCCAAAGATAGCACCAACAACCGCAAGAGGGGCAGAAGTACCGCCAACCATAGCAACCACGATACAGCAAATCAGCAATAAAGGAAGAACAACTTTCATTCCTGCCGTTCTTACTGCATTGACAAGAGCGGAAACCAAAGATTTTCCTGCTTGAATCACCTTTTGAGATACTTTTCTTCTTCCTGTCTCCCATGCAGTTTTCAAGCCTTTGTTCTTGATAAACTTTGCTCCTGCGTATGCTCCTTTTCCCGCCTTAACGCCTGTCTTTACGGTATAGCCTGTGGCTTTCGCTCCTGCCTTAACTCCGACTTTTGCGGTCTTGATTCCTGCGTCTGCCATGTTGATAGCGTTACCCAGACTGCGTAAAGTATAATCTTCCGAACCTGCTAACGCTCCTGCTCCTGCAAGCAAACCGCCTTTTAAGAATCTTCCTGCTGTCGGTAAGCCTGTGAAAATTGTTGCACTTCCTGCCTTTGCTACCCCTCTTACAGAATAACCTATGGCAGTACGCACACCATTTTTTAGTCCTGTCTGGATTCCTAAAAACGCTCTTTTTCGGAACGCATTTAAGGCTTGTGCTGTTGCATTGACTGTAAGCGTTCCGTTTGAAATACCATGTACGATTTTAACACTCTTGTCTACTGCGTGGTGGATTCCCCTTGCAGTAGTATTGATTGCAGTACCTACTTTTTTTACATTGGTTACGGTATCTGCATAGGCAGTTTTAACCGCATTGACACGGTTTACAATACCCTTTGCAATCTGCGTATTGTTCAAGCCAGTAAGTACCGCTTGCTGTTTCAGCACGGAAATGGTGTTCTTGCTCAATGCAACCGCCTGTTGATTGATAACCGTTTGAGCGGTTTTTCCTACCGTGATTGCGGTAAGTCCTGCGGTAGTGGCAACTTGGTATACACCGTTACCCGTTTTCTTGATTCCCTCAATGCCTATATCTGTGGCAGATTGAGAAAGTCTGAAAGTAGAGTAGCCTGTTACTCCTGCCCCTATAATCGCTCCCGTACTGCTTGTGCCTAAATCATCACTACCAATCAAGCCACTTTCCGCTTTACCCAAAAGCATTTTACCGCCAGAAAGCAAATCTCCTTTACTTCCTGTGCCAAATCTCTGTAATGCCTTTGTCTGCTCGTTGCTGATTGTGTAGCTTGCCATTTTGCCTAAACTGGCAATATATTGTCCTGTTGTCTGATTCTTAAAATCAAACCCGTTTGCTCCCAGAATCCTTTGTGTTGCGAAAGCCTGTTTTGCCCCACCCGTCAGATTCGTTACTCTTGCGGTATTCAAACTGCTTGCAACGGATTGTGTAGTCAAATTTCCCGTTGCTCCCATTCGCAAGTAGTTCTGTTGCATTTCAGCAATCTTATTCTGCGATAAAGGAATAGTCATAGGGGCAACCATGCGGACATTTGCGACATTCGGTGTGGAGAAAGGCGTTGCGTTAGGCTGTGCCTTGCCCCCTACTGCCTGTATCGTCTTAACTGCGTCAACCGTTCTCGGTTGTGAAGAAACACTACTTCGGATTTCTCTTTTTTCTGTTGAGAAAGCATTGGTAGAGTGAAACGCTTCTGTCTGCGTCACTACCTTTTGTTCCGCAACTCTGCTTATCTCACTTCCTGTTTTTACAGATTGCGTGATAGGTCGAGAAGAACTTACAACAGGTTCACTCGATTTAACGCTTGCCTGTGTGTTTACGCTTGGTTTATATGTTTCCGTTTGAGTATGCACCGTTTCAGTTGGTCTAAATGTTCCTGCGGTAGTCTGCACACTTCCCGACAAGTTTTCAACTTGTTTTCTTACTTGTCGGGGGGCGTTTTCCATACCACTTACAGTTTTAACCTCTTTCGTTTGGGGTTGCAGACGGGAAACATCTTGGGATTTATAGTTTCTACCGCCTATTTTGTAAGTGGCAGAATCGCTCAATCTGGTAGGCTTTTTATTATTTTTTCCTGCCATGTTTCCTCTCCTTTCTTAAACTTCCTCACGGCAAGATTTACTCACCGTGAGGAAATCTAAAGTCAAGAATTATACATCATCTGCAACTTCTGTTCAATTTCCTTATCGGACATAGGTGCGTCTGTTGTATTATTCTTCATAATGTTTGCAATCTCTTTGTCAAGTTCGCCCTCGTCCAAATCTTCACCAAATCTTGTAGACATGAGTTTGTAAAGGTAACTCGTCTCTGGGAATCTATCAACGAAAGGAACAATGACTTTTTCTGCAAAAAGCAAACCGCTTCCTGCGTCCGCTCCTGTTACATATCCCATTTGAGTTTCAGAAATATTCAACATTCCTGCAAGGATTTTCAAATCTTCCGAACTCTGATTCAACATCATAATGAAGTCAGAGTTGGAAATCATACCTCTTGCCTGTTCGGAACGCAACAAGTCCTCAACATTCTGCGTCAAACCTGTAATACACATACCGTACTTTCTACCACGCTTGTAAAGCTGTTTAAGGAAGTTTGCGGAGTAGTAACTCTGGAACATGACATGAATCTCGTCACAATAGCAGTAGGTACGAACACCGCTGTTCTTGTTCTGAATCATTCTATTCCAGATAAAGTCAAATACGATAATAAGTGCAATCTGTCTCAACTGGTCGCCCAAATCACGCACATTGAATACCACAAAGCGGTTAGATACATCAACATTGGTCTGGTGGGCGAAAATATCCATAGAACCCCTTGTGTAGTATTCTACGCCCTCGGCAACCTGTTTACCCTCGACACTCAACTTGCCCTCTTTGTCCAACTCGTCCTGCAAGTTCATAAGGGTAGGCTGATACTTCGGGTCAAAATCATGTTCCAGATATTCCTTGTAAGTTGCTTTCACGGCTCTATCGACAATGGTTTTCTGCTGTGGCGTAATGGAAGAAGTATTTTCATTACCGCCAACAGAAATCATTCTCTCGATAATGGACATAATGTAGTCGGACTTCTTTTTCAGTGCCTTGTCTTTCATAATCGGCAACGGTGTATTGTTTACATCATCTTCCTCGTCAAGTCCGTATTCCCTCGGCATATCAAGAGGATTGATATAGTTATCACTGTCGGCAGAAATCTTCAACACCGTACCGCCAAACGCACGGCAGAAATCGCCATATTCGTTTTCGGGGTCAATGACAAGAACGCCTGTCTTATCATCATCAAGCAACACATTCAAAATCTCTCTCTTGGTAGCGAAAGATTTACCCGAACCAGAAGAACCCAACACGAAACCAGACGGCGTTTTCATCTTGGTACGATTTACGATAACAAGATTCTGCGAAATCTGATTCAAGCCGTAATAGAAACCGCCAGTCTGGAACAACTCTTGATTGGAGAACGGCATAAAGATAGAGGTACTTTCGGTTGTAAGTGTTCTTTCAACGCACATTTCTTTCGGTACATAGCCGAAAGGAAGTGTAACACGGAACGCTTCTTCCTGCTGTGTGGTAAGAACCTGTAACTGTGAAGTGTACTTTCTTGCCTTACTCATAAGGATATTGCAGTTCTCGTCCAGTTCTTCCAGAGTAGAACCATGCACCATGACGGTAATAGTAACAAAGAACATTTTCTGATTCTTGTTAAGCATATCGTCATAAAGGCTCTCTGCCTGTGCGTGTGCGTCCTTGATACTATGCTGTATTGTCTCTGGGCTATATCCTGCTCGGATTGCTCTCTTTTCTGCGTCAATCTTATTGGTTTCGATACCAGTAAGCTGTTTTCTTACGATACGCAAGCCTTTGTCCTGTGCGACAGGCTCAATGGAAAGAGAAGTTGTAACAGGAAAATCGTTATCGCACAAGTCAAACAAGAACTCGTCCTGCAAACTTGCAGGAAGATTGTTAAGGAACATACAACGGTAGTATTCATCTTCAATCTTGAAATACTTGCGGTCAAACTGCATGAAAGACGGTGCGATATAGTCTTTACTGCTGATACCCTGTGCCTTGATAAAGTCATAGTTAATCTGGAACTCACCCTCATGTCCTCTACGGAACTTATCGTGATAGTATTCCAGTCTTTCATCAGTAGTCAGCCATTCAGCGTCCGAACCGATTCTACGCAAGTTTGTAATAACTTCTGCGTCAATCTTGTGGAACTTCAAAATAGCGTCAATCGGAGAATCAGCGTCAATCGTTACCGTAACGAACTTTTCAACTTTCATATCATTGCGTCCTGCGATAATCTGTCTACGCAAGATATTGTTGTATTCTTTACGGTGCTTATCGTACTTATCTCCTTTCATTTTCTTAAATACTTTTCTCTCCTGCTCTGCCTTTGAAACAACACGGTTGTCAATGACAAAAGCAAATCTCATTTCCTCGGAGAAGTAATTAAGGAACTCGCCCAACTTACAGAAAATTTGTACCTGTTCATCTTCTCTACCAGTACGGTAGTTAATGTCCTTGATACGGTACATTTTGGAATATTTGTTCGCTGTAACCTCAAACAAACCCTCCTCATAGTCTGCAAGATACGGGATAGAGTTTTGAGTAGTACGGGGAATGGAAGATTTTGCAGTACGGCGTTTCTCCATAGCCTTTGCTTTCTTCTGGATTTTTGCTTTGCCCTGCTTAATCTCCTTTCTTCTCAACTGCTCTTTCTTTTTGTACCACTTGGCAAGAGTATTGAACTCTTTCTTTGTAGGAACATATTCTGGATTTTCCTTACGCTTCTGTTCAATTTCTTCTGCCTTAATTTGCAGACTGGATTTTCTCTTGGTCTTTTCCTTATCCTGCTTATCGTTCTTTTTGTTGTTCTTGTTATTTTTCCCACCGCTATTTTTAGACTTCCTCACGGTGAGTAATTCTTGCTCGTCTACATCATAGGTATACGCCTTTTCTGCGTTCGGGTCGGTAGAGTATGTAGCTGTTCCGTTTGCTTCCGCTTCCGCAAGCAAGAATGTTTTTTCAAGATTTTCGTCTCTTTTTTCTCTCATTGCTCTTTTCCTTGCTCTACTGCCTTTCGGTTTTTCTTCTTCTATCGCTTCATTCTGCCATGCACGGAACGCATTTTCCGTTTTGAACTTACGCTTTCTCGGAAAAAGGATTTCAAACTTCAACCACGCCACAATAAACTTCTCAAATGGCATACCGTTGAAGTGGAAAAATCCAATCGCCAAAAGTGGTAAGGCAATCAGAATGATAAGCCATGACAACACATCTTCTGGGATATAGCTTCTTCCAAACCAGTAAAGAGGTACGCATACCGCAAGAGCGATAATAGAAGATACAAGCTGTCTGGAAGTCAAACCAAAAGCAATTTTTTCTTTATACTTTTTGATTTCTTCTGGTATTCTTACTGCAATCACTTTATGTCACTTCCTTTCTTACATTGCGTCTATAATGCTTTTCGCCCACGAACCGCACCTTGCAACACTCATTACAAGGACGATAGCACCCATGAGCATTGTATAGCATAGTTCCGTAACAATCGCTCCTGCGTCTGTTCCCCCTGTTGCATTTAATATCATTGCGTCTATGGAATTACCGATAATCATGTAAAAGATTCTGATACACAAAATTATCATAACTCCCTGTAAACAAACCGCTATAAACGACTTGAAAAATTTCTGTGTTATTCTGCTCCAACCACCGCCTGTACCGTCTCCCAACGGGAAGAACGCACACGGTAACGGTGAAACAGCTAAATAGATATATAATTCAAACATACGCCCAAAAGCGATTACTTGAATCAATAAACCACATATCTTGATTGCCAATGCAACAAGCATAGTGGAAATGAAAAGTCCTAATACATTACCCAATCCTGTAACATTATTAAGCTGTGTCTGCACTTCCCCAGACATCATACCGCCTAAACTTTGGTAGTTACCAACTGACAAAGCACTTGTTATCCAGATATTAGCTTGGTTATAACACGCTCTCAAAAATGTAGGGGCAACATCAATACAAAGTCTTGCGAAAACCATTTTCAATCCCAACTTCAAACCGTGTTCCCACTTGATAATATCAACTTTCTGTGCTACCTGTGCTATCTCGATTAGCAAACATAAAGCAATAGCTACATAACAAAATGGTTTCAATGCGTCCGATAACCCCAACACGGCGTTCCACACTTGATTAACATCGAAAGCACCCGTACCGCTACCAGTAAGAACGCCCTGTGCCGATTCAACCAAACTGTCAAAGCCTGTTAGAGCCGATATAATGAGGTTTAACAGTGCATTTTTCAAACCCTCGGTCATTCGTTAATCATCTCCTTTCTAAAAAGAAGAACGCCAACTGCCGACTACGGCAATCGGCGTTCTCTCATGCTCTCTGAAAATACCGTGATTGGTTTTCTCTCTTATGCGAAGAAAGTGGAAGTAAGGGCGGCTACCGCCATTACGATAGCACCTGCGATAATGGTAGAAATACCACGGGATTTCTGCTCTGCGTCATCAGACTTCCAACCCAGACCGAACATAACACCGCCAACCAACATGACAACAGCACCTAATCTTGTTACCCATGTCTCAATCAGTCCTGCAAGCGTATTCCAGAGTGCGTCAACCGCAAATACGGTAGAACCCATGCACATAGCACAAACAAGAGCCAGTGCGATATACATAGAGTTGCGATTCAGAAAACCGCCAACTTTAGTGGTCATAGATTCTTTTTTCATAGTCATTTCCTTATTCATGTTTTAGTCTCCTTTGATAAAATAGTTTTTATAATCACTTATATTTTGGAATATAAGCAATCAGCAGTAAAAAGAAAAATTAGTTAGGAATCAATTTCGGGGTTTTCGTCAAACCCTACCATTCCTGCCAGTATGCCGTTTATGTCGGCAAGTGAATCTTCAACATCTTTCAACTCCACCATATCAAGGCTTTCTTCTTCCATAAGGATTTCCGCAACCTTTTCTTCGACAGTCTCAACCACGGCTTCTTGTTCGCCGTCCTCAACTGTCATAAGTTCATCAGAGATAACTTCCATGTTGCGGTAAGTTCGCCCGATACGGTTGATAGCGTTGATAATGCTTTCTTCTATTTCGATACGCTCTGCCTTTGCTTTTTCAAGCGTTAGCTTCGCTTCCTCGGAAACAGATATTCTTGCTTTCTCCTTTTCTGCTTGCTTTTGTTCAAGCAATGCTTCAAGGGTCAATTCCTCGACTTTCTCTGTACTCTCACCGTCCTCAACTGTCATAAGTTCGTCAGAGATAGGCTGTACTTCCTTGATACCCTGTGATAGTCTTGCAATCTGCTTAGACGGGTCAAGGTCAACTTCAACCTTTCTGATATTGGTAGTTGCGTCCTGTGCTTCCACACTCGGATTTACTGCGACTTCCTCACCGTGAGGAACTTTCGCTTCTTCCTCTTGTGGTTGCTCTGGTACATAGTGATAAGAGAACTTCTTGTTTGCGTCACTGGTGAAGCGATAGTTCGGGTGGCTTTCATAGTTGTACTTCTCTGAATAGAAAGGATTTCTACCACCTACGATAAACAAACAATTCTTCTTGGGAAGTTTACGGATTTCTGCACTGTCCATAAGTTCACGCCCGATTACATCAAAGTTCTGTGAACTGCTTCCGCTTCGTCCTCTCGTTCTTCCCGTGGTTTTCTTATCAAATGTACCCTTACCTAACAGCTTGCTCATGTACTCCAATGTGTCCATGTGGGTAATTGAACCTAAATACAACAGTGTATTACAGTTATCTACGATTACGCCCCATTCATCTTTGTACATATTTTTAATCTGCTCCAAAGACTGTAAGATTGGTGTGATACCAATTCCAAAGGAACGGGCATACGCAAGAATCTTTACAAAGTTTGGAATCGTGCAAGTGTTAGCGAACTCGTCAAGGATAAATCTACACGGTACGGGCAACCTTTGTCCGTCATGCTTATGTACTTGGGTTGCACAATACTGTAATTCTTGGAATAGCTGTGTAAACAACATTCCTGCAATGAAATTAAAGGTTGTGTCGGTAGGCGGTACAACTACAAAGATAGCCGTTTTTTCTTCTCCCACTCGGTCAAGATTCATGGTGTCATAAGAGAAGATTCTTCTTACCGCTTTCGTTCTGAACGGGGCAAGTCTGGCAACAGCGGAAATAACAATAGATTTTGCTGTCTTACCGCTTGCTTTCTCTCGGAACTCTCGGTACTGCTGTACTCCGATATGGTCTGCTCCGTATCGCTCCGCAAAGATTCTTGCGAAAATGTCAAGGTCAGAATTAAAATCATCTTCTTCCTCGGCAATTTGAAGCATACCAATGAGGGCAAGAACCGTATTCATGTTTCTTTCTTCGGCTACAAAACCGTCCGTTGTAAAGAAGAATACAGCCTGTAAGAAAAGCCTTTCGGCTTTATCCCAGAACGGGTCACTACCGCCTTTTTTCTCTCCACCGTCCGTATTGATGATAATGGTTTCAATGAGGGAAAGAACCCTTTCTTCGTAACCGTCTCTTTCGGGGTGGATATAGACAAATGGGTTATATCCGTCCGATTGTGTCTTTTCGTCAAGATTCAGAACACGGATTTTATACCCCTTTATCTCGGAAAGGAAATACCCTGCTTTTTCAAGGATTTCTCCTTTCGGGTCTGTGATTACATAAGAGGAATGAGCCTGTAATACATTCGGCATTACAAATCCTCTTGTCTTACCAGAACCAGAACCACCCAAAATAAGTGTATTCTGGTTGAGAATGTAGTTGTAGAAACTGATATGTTCGGTCTGTGTAAAGAGCATATCAGCGTCTTTGTACTTCTCCTTTATGGAAGCAACACGCTTTGAATAATTGTAAAAATCGGACAGCTTCTTTTCGTATTCCGCTTTTGCTTTCGCTTTCTGCTTCTTCTTGTCTGCTTCCGAAAAGATAGGCGATTCTTCGATTTCTGCAACTCGGCTTTTATAATCAGCTTCTAAACGGTCTGGCAACCATGCTTCTTTCTTTGCCGATTCAACTAACGCTTTTACTTCCTGCTTGATTTCCTTACGGCGTTCTTCGTACAGCTTCTTGTTCGCTGTGCCATTCGCTTTCCTTGCTTCTTCTTCCTCTTTCAAGTCTTGAAGTTTCGTTTGAAGAATTACATTGCCGTCTTTCTCGCACTTTTTGTAAGAATTGCTTCTGGCTTTCCAACGCCCTAATTTAGTTCTTGTGGCTTTCGCCTTTTTGATTTCGCTTGCTTCGATTGTGGAAGCAAACAAGTCTTTAATGTCTGACAGTGTACCCCACTTAGCTGTTCCGAACTCTTTGCCTTGAATGAAATTTTTGTGGTTGCTCTCTAACATGAGAACAACTATCAACCACCCAAAACCGCCCCACAACAGCCATTGCTTTGTGTACTCGTTGATGATGATTTCCGTTGGGTGTGTGGCTATTCTGTCACACAAGAGATTGATAACCGTTAAGGTTGTCTTGGTCTTTTCCAGTTCTCCAACCGCAACCATGCTCTGTGCAATCTTATACGCCACCGCCCCATGCAGGGCGATAAACAAAACCAGAATCAGAAAGATACCATACACAATAGGGGTTTCCATGCCTTTCTTTTTTGGTTGCATGATTTTTCCCTCTTTCTTCAAACTTCCTCACGGTGAGGAAATTTAACGGTCTTTATCTTTACTGGTTTTAATCGGATTCATCTTTCCTTGCTCAATGGACTTGTCTTTCTGGTCGGTTGCTTTCGCTCCCTCTCTTGCCTTTTCCTGTTCAATCTTGCCTTTGGCTTCTTCCAGAGTGAGTTTATCCTTGTCCATTTCGTCCACCCTGTCACCTCTGCGGTTGTCTGGGTGTTCAAGGTCTGCTGTTCTCGCCTGTTCTCTGTCATTCTTGACTTCTTCAACGGCTTGTCCTGCATTGATTTCCTTACGCATATTGATAAGGTCTTTTTCCTTGTATATTGCCTTATCGTACTCCGTTTGAACGGCTTCCAGTTTTTCCGTTGCTGTTTTATGCTCTGGCGTACCGATTTCAGCCATTTCTACATCAGCTTTCGCAAGTTCAAGTTGCGGTTTAAGCACTTCTAACTTTGCGTAATTTTCAAGCTGTTCACCGATAATAACCGATTCGCATACCAACATCTGTTTGTCAACAGGCAGTTCCAACAAATCCATATCTTGTAGAACCTTGCCTGTCACCTTATCCACCACAACCCCGTTTTCAATGGTTGCACCGTTGCGGTCAAGCTGTCCTTGCAGTTCTTCCATGACAACCGAATACTCCTTGTCGGTTTTTGTCATATTGGATAACTCCTGCTCGTTCTGCTTCTTCACCGCTTCCGTCCATTTCTGGTACTCGTCATTAGAGAAGAACTTGAAGAAGAAACCGCTAAACTGTCCTGCTTGCTTAATTTCTCTCTTTTGCTGTTCCCAGAATCCCTCTGGTCTGCCGTCAAATCTCCTGTCATTGGTTTTCAGAACCAATTCATTGTTTCTGTAAACCTCATACTCGGTTTTTATGTACGGTCTGCCTTGATAGTAGTCTTGACTGCCCTTGCAGACAATGTACTTGGACGGGTCATGTGCGTCTGCTACAATCGTGCAAATATCTTTATCAATGCTTCTTCCAGTCAGACGGTTTAAGGCTTCGTCAAGGGTAAGCTGTTCCGATTCATCTTTAAGGAAAGTACGCTCTACAATATCCTGCGTTTTCTCTCCGTTCAGTGTATCGCAATATCCCCTCTGTAACTTTTCTTTTTCCTGCTGATAATAAAGCAAATCTGCCTTATCCTGCTCGGTCATAGAATCGCCCTTGTCAAGAATAGTCTGGATTTTTTCATCACATACCGCTATTACCTTTTCGGTGTTCAAGCGGTTTGCAATCTCCTTGACTACCTCTAAATCCTCTGCCTTGATAACAATGTCAAAACATTTGCTTCCGTCTGGCTTCGTTTTTGTATTATCAACCACACCAGAGAAAAGAACTCCGTATCTCTTGCAAACCTCGGAAAAATGCTTCATTTCCTCGTTGGACATTGAAATGCCACAAGAGCGTAATTTCATACCACTTCGTTTCAGTTCTTGGTAATTTACAAATCCAGACTTACCATTAAGATTACTTAATGCTTCTCTCCTTTTTGAACTGTCTTTCAGTTCCGCAAGCTGTTGTTTGGTTACTTCTCTGCGTCCTCGCTCCAACCACGATTGATACAGCCTGTCAAGAATCTTCATCAACAATTCAAGGACTTTGGAACTTAGGTTCAATGCTCCTTGTCCTGCGTCACTACCTAAATCAGCCATTTCTACACTTCCTTTCTTTATCTCTTAAAATCATTGGGATAGTGGCGTTTTGAAGTGTGTTGGTGTATCGTATCAGCAACACACTCATTATACAACATAACTCCCCCACTTTCAATACTTTTATCGCACTCCTTTCCAGATTTTTTCTTTCACAAAATCCGTGATTTTCTTCTCAATTTTTTTGTCCTCTGCCCGTCCTGCAATAAAGCAAAAAAGCAAGGCGGTATCTACCAGAAAAGAATTATAATCTATCCCAGAATCCTTTTCCCAGACAAAGGGCAAACCGACAATCCCCGTGTCATTGCAAACGGAAATTGTAGCTTCTTCCGTGTTGGAATGAATGGCAAAATAGGTATCTTCTTTTGCCACTTCTTCAAAAAAACTTTGCTCCGTAAGTTGAGAACGCAATAGCCATTTTCGGAAATTATGTTCGCTCTCTTTCGCAACATTGCTGTACTGCTTTCCTTTCCCAAAAAGCAGAATCCCACTTCCTTTTCTTATCATCTTTCAAATCCTTTCTTCTTGTTTCTCTCCTGCTCTTTTTTACTTGCTTCTTCCTCTGCTTCTCTGGTGATTTTATTATAATCAGCAAAGACAGCTTCAAAGGAATTGCCCGATTCACTGTCGATTCTTTCAAGGGTAGAAACACAACGGTTGTAAGCAGAAAGTTCACTTCTGAATGTGGTAAGGACATTCTGCAAACGCTGTACCTGTTCCTTGTACTTCTCAACTTTTTCCTGCAATGCAACTACGCTGTCCTTATCCTTTAATTGATACTTCTGGATAGCGTCTGCACACGATTTCGCAAGTTTCAAATCTTCGTGATACTGCTCTACAAGGTACTCTGGATTTTCCTTGTTCGATTCCATTCTTGCCCTAATCTCGAAAAGCATTTTCGGGGCATTAGAAACACTCTCCAAACGCTCAATCATGCCCTCGGCTTCGGATATTTTAGTAAGACAAGCATTGTACTGATTCCAAAGATTTTTGACGGTATTGTTTATCTGCTCATAGCTGTAAATCTGTTTCTGTTCAATGAATGAAAGGTTTTCAAAGCTATCGTGAATCTGTGAGATAAGCATAGCCGTTCTTTCTTTCGGTTGGCTCTTTCTCTGTCCAGATTTCCTTGCTTGTTTTTCCCTCTCAATCATAAATGTAAGCGTGGAAGTATCGTAAAGTCCTGCAAGTTCCAAATCAGATTTTTTAATATCACGGATAATAGATTTCTCTGCTTGTCCTCGCTCAACAACCTTTTTCTCTCCGCTCTGCATGAGGACGGAACGGAAGTTTTCATTGATAGACTGTACATCAATTTTCCCGTACTCATAAGAACCAAAATAAGGAACGCTCTGTACATCAGCTTTCCCCTTGTCTCGTTCCGCATTGTTCTGTTCAATCTGCTTCGTTAAGTTCTCTCTGGAATAGAAATTGCTCTCCTTGTCAATGGAATTATCTCTTACGCCCTTTTCAGCCGTTGGCGGTTGGAAAACAATGTGTGCAAGCCAGTCTCCATTTTTCTTTTTGTCTTTAATGCTAAACCCTTGTTCCCTCAACATCATAAGCAAATGTTCATAGGAAGTAGCGTAAGGTAAAGCAGAATCAATCGCCTGTTTTACCGCTTCTACATTCGATAATTTCTTTGCGGTTGCGACTTCATAAGGAATTGTATTTCGGTAGGAATTAACATCATCTGTGCTGACTTCTCCTGCTTCCCTTTTCCTCAATAATTCATTCTTTCGGTCTGTCGGTTCATAGTATCTTGTCACACCGTCTTTATCTTCCCATTTAATCAGCTTTTGTTCCCTTGTGTTCTCCAAAACCGACAAACCGTATTCATCACAAAGTTTATCGGAAGCATATCTAATCTGCCTGTAATTCTCGTTACATTGATTCCACTTCTTCCCGTTCAAATCCCACGCACAAATCATAATATGATTGTGTGTGTTTTCTGTATTTGTATGAGTAGATACAACAACAGGAAATGTTGGAAACATTTCTTTTGCCAACTTCACACCAATTTCATTTGCGATTCTTGGGTCTACATTTCCCTCAAAAGATTGTATCAAGTGCCACGCAATAACAGGCTTTCCGTCTTTGGTTTTTTTATTACCATGCTCCATTTCTTCCCTACCGAACATATCTCTCATAGTACGAAAAGTTTTTACGGGATTTCCGCTGTCAATACAGTTCAGAAAAGAAGAAATTGTTTTGTAAGTAACTTCTCCTGTTTTGTCATTGATTGCATAGTTGATACTGTCGGCAATATCATCTTTTACCTTTTCTTCAACTTTATCTTTTGTGATATAAGACAACGCTACTCCGACTGTTTGTTTGATAGCGTGTATATCTGTTGTAGCCATTCTTTTTCCTCTCCGACTTCTCGCAATGCGAACTGACAAAATAGAGCCATAAGTTTATGATAATTTTCTTGAAGTTCCGCCCAATCTGCATTGGAAGCGAACCTCTTTACATTCGTGTTGTAAGCAATCTGATTCACATTATTTCCGATTCTGTTTACCTCATAAATCAGTTCTTTTGCTTGTTCTTTATCCATGTGCCATTGCTTACCAGATAGCGATTCAGCAAGAATCAACTTTCTTAAATACTCTGCTTTTGACATTCCATACTCATAAGCGTTTTTCGTAAGCATTGCACTTTCTTCTGGAAGCAAAGTAAGCAAATACTTTTCTGTCCTTACCCTACTTTCATTACCCATTCAAAATCTCTCCTTTCAAAACTTCCTCACCGTGAGTAAATTTGAAAATTGCTCGTCAGCGATTTTCCCATTGTTACGCCGTCTGCGGAACAATCATTTTGCCGTTGTGCAAAATGTAACACGGGGGTTTTAGGGGGCAACGCCCCAGTGAAGCGACTAACAAGCGGGTAAATATGGAACGGAGTGTATATATTTTCCCTATGCTTGCTATAAATGCTATCGACATAATTTGAGTGTATCTATTTTAAGCAGTTCTGTCAATATTAGAAGATAGCATTTAACAGGCGTTTTCTTCAAAGTAGGTGTAGATTTTTTCCGAAACATAGCTTACCAGATAAGCAATAAAAGGAAAAACAATGAAGCCTACTGCCTTGCTCAACTCTCCGATTTCCCCGAACGGAACACCGCTCTTGAAAGCACAAAAAGACTGATACAGATAGTAAACTCCTGCAATCAGTCCGAAAGAAGAAATGTAACCAATTCCTTTTGCCACAAAAGAAACCGCATGAAAAGCAATGGATAGTGGCGTGTAAATAATCGTCCTCAATCCACTGAAAACAGAACCGAAAAACTTATCTCGTTTTTCTTTCTTCTTAAAGTATTTTTTTGACCTCGCCTGTTCTTCCTCGGTCTGAACAGTACCAAACCCCAACTCGGCAAACTTCCTGCCGATTTCCTTTGCAAGCTGTTCCTCTCGCATTTCATCATCATAGTTGTAATTATTCATACTCACACCTCACAATCGTTCATCAAAGCACAATATCTTATAAGTGTTCCAATCTCAATATTGCACTGTTCAGCGAACTTCACAAATTCACTTTCCGTCTCTTGATTTCTGAATGAGACAGCAATTCTTTTCACTCTGTCCTTTCCGTATTTTTTCTTGCAGAAAAAGTTTTCATCAATCTTTTTTTCTTTCAGAAATACGGTACAAGAATACTCACAATACCGCATGAGATTCATTCCTGCCCGTTCCGCTTTCTTCGCAATTTCCTTATACTCACTTTCAGAAACACGGAACATTCTTTGATTGTATTTCTTGGTCTGGGAAACAATCGCTTTTCCAAAATCAACAATGCTCATATCGTATTTCTTCGCAAGTTTTTCTAACACCTTAATATCTTCATTCTTAATCTCTGCCCTCATTCTCTCCCTCGCTTTATATCATCAAAGTTGTGTTCAAAGTTACAAGAAATATTGCAATCAAAATCCCTGCAATGATTTCTGATTTCTTGGTTTTTAATGAGATAAAAACCATTGCTCCAATATCACAAGAGCAGAGGAAAACATAGCGTATTACTTTCCATGTTGATAGAGCATTGCACTTCAAAAGCAAAGATACATTCATCACGGTAAGCAGAAAATACAGCACCCCGAACACATAGACAAGCACCTTAATACTGTTCGGAAAAATGATTCTGTTTTTTCTCTTTTCCTCTAACTTTGCTTTTCGTTTTGCTTCCACTTCTTCAACATCAATCCCCCTCAATTCCATTGACATTTCTCTAAAAAAATCAAACATACAATCAGTTCCTTTCTTCCTCACCGTGAGGAACACTTCTCATATCCGAAAACGGGTAAAGCTGATAAACAACAACCCCGTTGATATTTTCTTTTTTAACAGCACCAAAATCCCTACTGTCCATACTTCCGCTTCGGTTATCACCAATTAAAAAATACTCGGCTTCTCCTAACTGGTAACAGCTTTCTGCTACTCCTGCCCTGTCTGTTCCAGAATTATATTTTGCAATTTTTTCTCCGTTGACATAGATAATACCGTCAATAATCTGCACCGTTTCAAACGGTAAAGCTATCACTCTTTTTATAATTCTTGTTCCAGATTCTTTTGCTACCACAACATCATATCTTTTGATTTCTTCGTCCTGCACATTGACAAGAAGAATGTCATTGCTCTTGAATGTATCAGCCATTGAGTTACCAGACACAAAGACAAAATCAATGAAGAAAATCTTAACGACATATACAGCAATAAAAAGAAAAAGAATGAACGCCGTTTTCTTATATCCTTTTACAGCATTTTGCTTGTTGCTATCAGTACAGCAATCACCGCCACGGTCAGTAAGAATCTTGTCACAATCTGCTTTTTCATCAGCGGTAAATCTCTTTCGCACCATGCTTCCCCTGTCTCCTTAGCGTAAAGAATATCTACCTCACTTCCGATATTCTTATCTCCTGCGTATCTCACAAGTCCATTGAACTTTATTTCTTCGTTCTTCTCGTTCCTGTACTGATAAACTGGATAGAAAGTATCAATAGACTTCTTACCTTTTTTCATTTTTTCCTCACCGTAAGAAGAAATGATTTTCCCTTTCTTCCTTACGGCTCTGCCCTTTGCCGTTTCGTATTTGAGTAGTGGCACTCCCGTTCTGTAAATGAGTGCCACTACATTAAACCCGACAACCGCAACCAGAACCCATGATAATATATCCATTAGTCTACACTTCCCTCTCTGTCGGATTTATAGGTTACAGATTCTTGGCTACCGTCCTTGTCATAAGAGACGATTTCCCACCAGTTAGGTTTTTCTTTGTGCTTCGTCCAAATCTCCATGCCGACATGATTTTCATTCATCAGAATTACTTCCTCGTCCTCGACATTTCGCCCTGCGTACATTCCGCTTTCAAAGCTATCAATGAACTTCTTTCTGCCCTGTGCCGTGTTCATTTCTGCAAGAACACTCTGCACAACCGCCCACTTTTCAAACGGCAATACTGTGTCACCCGTCCAGTCAATCATGGCTTCCTCGTTGCCACAATCGGAACAGATATATACATCACAATATCGGCTCAAAGAGTTCAAAAGCTGTTCCTCTCTCATGTTCATTTTGCCACAACGGGGGCAACGCCCTTTCTCATAGTTCTTTGCCAAACTCTCCACCGTAAACTTGGTATCAATCTTCATATCCATTTTCCTTTCTTCGCTTTTTAGTCTGATAAGCAAGTGTCGATTCCCTGCACCACTCAACTCCATTTCAACCGCCTTTGTTTTGTGTGAATCCAACGCTCCTTTCTATATTCTTATTGTATCACATTGTACATAGTTTGTCAATATATATGGTATGATATAAGCCGTCTGCAAGTGTGTATGAATCCGTCTAAAATTCAAGCACCACTCACAAACGGCTTGTAAGCGTTTCTGACGGCTTTTTCTTGTCCACCCCTATAAATCCTCACCCACCGCCTTAAAGTCGCTCTACGGGGCAAATAGACGGCTTCCTGCGTGTGTTATTCTCTTTCCATTTCCTCACCGTGAGGAAATTATACTTTCTGAACCTCTTTCTTGCCCTTAAACCTGTATAGGTCAACAATCGCTTCCTGCTCACTACACCCGTCAAAATAGCAAAGGATTCTCTTTTTCGGAACGGTCATTGTCCAAACTTCCCCCGTACCAGTTGAAAACCTATTTGCAAACCAAACCGCTTTTTCATAGTCCAAAGTCCATGATAAAGCCTTTTCTTTTTTGCGGTTATAAGAAGTCACACCTCGGTAAACCGTCACTTCTTCTGGAAGTGATTCATAAACAAGAAGTTCTTCCTCGTTCATAAGGCTTTTCTTGTCTGCCCTTTTGAACCACTTGACAATCTCCATGCCATTCACATTGCTATCCCCTGTGATATTCTCAATCGCTGTCCAGAATGTGCCTAAAATCATGCCTAATTCTTCATCAGACAGCATGGATTCAATATAGCTTATAAAGGTCAGAATGTACGGCTTGTTCAGCATAAGGCATATCCCTCTTAGGTCTGATTCCTCAATGGTTGCCTTAATCTGCTCTCGCCACTTCGCCTGTTCATCTTCCTTTCTCAAATCCACAAAAGTAAGTTTCCTGTCCTTGTCATAAATCCCTGTTATCCATGTGTTTGTAAACGGGTGGGAAGCTACACCGCCTACTCTCGTATCATAGATTGGAATATCGGCAAAGAACTTCGCCATTTCCCTTATTTTACTGATTTCCATTGTATTCTCCTTTTGAGGAAATGGGGGATTTCTCCCCCACTCCTTTTGTCCTTTACTTCAACGGTTCTACCGTGCTTCCGTTCCTTTCTGCCATTTCTGCGAACTCGCAAATATGATAAATGTTTCCGTTTTCGACAAAACCAAAATGGCACTCGTCAATGAAGAAAACCTGTCTTACCTTGCCATTCAAAAGGACTTTCCCCAGATTCTTAACCTCAAAAAGTGTCTCATATTTCGGGGTAATGAATCGAACCTTGTCTGCGGTAGAAACATCATCACACTTCACTTCTGTAATAAGGGATTCTCTCTCTGCCCTTACCGCTTCAATGTCCTGTCCGTTTTCCTCAAAGCGTTTGCGGAAACCGCTTGAATCGCTATCCCAATTTCTCACCCATGCCGACAGCAAATCAAAGCGTCTCAAATTGGAAGTATTTACCGCCTTTATGAACTCCATGTTCTCGTCCATATCGTCCAGAAGTTTGAAAGTCTCGCCTGTCCAGTCACTTTCAACCAGTTTTCCGTATCTCATAAACTTTCTCAAATTCTTTGCAATCATCTTCGTACCTTGCCTTTCTGCCTTTCGGCTCTGTGTTGGTGTTCCTCTTTACATTTATAATTATACTACTTTGTACATACATTGTCAAGTGTTTTTACAAAAAAGATTGTCGAAAATGGTCGAAAAAAGTTCCTCACCGTGAGGACACGCCACGCCCCCCACAACTGTTTCCAGAGGACAACGGGGGAGTTTGAGGGGGTGTTGCAAACGCCCCTCATGCCCTGCCCTGCGGTCTGCTGTAAGGTGAGTGAAGCGGTCTGCCCGTACAATGGCAAGTCCGAACGGGAACGGGAAAACTTTGTTTTACTGTTTCCGTCGGCGTAGCCTACGGAACGGGGCAGATTGTGACTGTCAAGGGGGAAAGGGTGGAGATTTCCGCAAGGAAATACTACCCGTACCTTGACTGGCTCAAAGCGGAACGGACGGTATCAGCAGAAAAAGAAAAGAGCGTTCTTTTCGGAACGCCCTTTTTATCACTTGTGGAAAAGAGAAAACTTCTTCTTTTTTTCCTGTTTCGGTTCGTCTGGAACGGAAACAAAGTGTCCGTATTTCTTGATAAGGGTATAGCAAATTACCTCGTTGTAGGTCATTTCTCTTACCCTTTTCCACCCTGTATCTTGGAAAAAGTAGTCCCAGAACATGAGTTCCCCGTACTGCTTCGGCACACCGCCCACATTCGGTAGTTCCTCGCTGATTTTATAATCTGGATTGATTACGATTCCCACGCCCTCAATCTTTCGTTCCACGAACCTGTACTTATTGTTTCCAATCTGGAAGTCATGGACACAATAGACGGTTTTCTTATTCGTCTTGTTGTCCTTTGTCTTATAGAGTTTCTTCTTCCATGAATCAACCTTGCTTGCCGTGATTTTGTCTGCGTCAAAACCATGTGCAAGGTTTTTTTCTTCCTTGCCTACCAGAATATTTGCTTGTGCCTGTGCCAATTCTGCATAGATAGCTTCTGGCACTTCCACATAATGAATCGTAAACAATTCATTCTTCTTGATAACTTCCTGTGGCTTAATGAAAATCAGCTTTCCGTTTTCCAGTTTCTTTGCATGGAAAACTTCTCCACCGTCAATCATATATTCGATTCTGCCACTTTCCGTTAGCCACACATTGAATCTGTGGCTGTCTGACTTAAAATCATATTCAACTATTTTCAATATATCCACCTCTGAATCTGCCGTTCTTTAATTTAAGTCTAATTATACTACATTGTGCATACTATGTCAATATCAAGGCTTCGTATTGACAATAAAATCATTCCAATCTTTCCCTTTTGGGGAAGCAAAGCGGACACACTTCAAGCCTTTTTCCGTCAATTCCTCGTTGATGATTCCCCACGCCTTTTCCCCTGCTTCGTCATTGTCCGTTGCTACCATGACTGTATCAAGGGGTTTGCCGTTCTTCGTTTCTTGTTCCAGATGATAGAAAACGCTCTGCAACTTCGTTGTTCCTGCAAGGGCAAGATAGCAATAATCGGTGTATTTCTTGTGTTCCCTGCAAAAATGAGACATGATACTCATAATGTCAATGACGGATTCCGCAACGATAAGCGTTTTTGCTTCGTTGCTTCCTCGGAAAAAGAAACACTCGTTATAATCGCAACCCTCTAAATCCCCCACAAATCTGTAATTAGTATCTGTACCACGCAAGCACCCGAAAACCGTTCCAGTATGGAACACACAATTTCCTCGCTTGTCTTGGTACAGCATTTTCTTTCCCAGAAAATATTTAATTACAGAATGTTCAATCCCTCTGGTTTTCAGAAGATAACCGTATACCCTGCGGTTATTATTATCTTTTTCGGGAAGTTCAATCTCCCCTACCTTTTTTTCAAAATTACGCTCTCTCTGCGGAACAAACGGCTTTTCATAACGGACATTGCTTACCTTTTCGCCCTCAATGCCGTAAAGTCCTGCAATCGTCCTCATAGCTTCTCTTGCGTCCGTTGCTCCGTTGAACTCGATTGCAAAATCAATGATACTTCCTGCACCGCCCTTATAGCCTTTGGAGAAACGGCTGTTTCTCCAAAAACAGTTTTTCTCCACATCAATAATCACACTGTCATGCTCTTTAAGGGAAAAGTATTTACCCTTTCTAACAAGGGTAAATCCGCTTCTGGTTGCATAATCAGTTATCGGAACAGCCTTTATGTTATCAAGAAAACTCATTGCTGTACTCCTTTCCTATCTTTATACTTATTATACTACTTTGTGCATACAATGTCAAGTGTTTAATGTGAGAAAGTACAACTTTTTTCCTCACGGTGAGGAAAAAACCGAAAGGGGGAAAATCCCCCTTTCTCCTGTCTGGCGTTCTTGCTTATGCTGTTCTTACCACACCGCCCCACAACGGCATAATACCGACTGTGCCATATTCGCTACAATAATCAATGGTAGCATTTTTTACATAGGTAAATGCGATATTGTTTTCAATGTCCTCTCTATCTTCTTCCCAGTCCTCGGTATCGTCAGAAACATAAAGGAAAGTGTAAAGAAGTCCGATTTCGGTATTGTCTTTGATAACATGATAAACCATGTTACCAGTTTCCTTTTCCCACTCACGAACCATTTTTTCCTCGTCCTGTTCCAACCAGTAAAGAATACCTCTCTCGGAACGGTTCAGCTTCCCACTCTCCAAAAACTCCTTGATAGCGTTGCTGTGAATCTGCAACTTGCTCATGCGTAACAATGCTTCCGTTACCTGTGCCTGTGCCAACTCTGTTTTCTGCTCTGTTAAATAACTCATAATGTACCTTGCCTTTCTGCCTTTCGGCTCTGTGTTGGTGTTCCTCTTTACATTTATTATTATACTACTTTGTACATACATTGTCAAGTGTTTTTGATAAAAAAGAAGAAAAGCCGACAAAAAACTTCCTCACCGTGAGGACACACCCACGCCCTCACACACTGTTTCCAGAGGACAACGGGGGAGTTTGAGGGGGTGTTGCAAACGCCCCTCATGCCCTGCCCTGCGGTCTGCTGTAAGGTGAGTGAAGCGGTCTGCCCGTACAATGGCAAGTCCGAACGGGAACGGGAAAACTTTGTTTTACTGTTTCCGTCGGCGTAGCCTACGGAACGGGGCAGATTGTGACTGTCAAGGGGGAAAGGGTGGAGATTTCCGCAAGGAAATACTACCCGTACCTTGACTGGCTCAAAGCGGAACGGACGGTATCAGCAGTAAAAAGAAAAAATAGGCGTGGCTCTGGCACGGCTTCCGCTCTCTTGCCGTAAGGCACGAAAAAACCCGTCAGAAGTGCGTTCTGACGGGTATAGCATATTATGTATATTGAATTAAAAAGGCAATTTCCCCTCATGCAGACAGTTCAGCATGAACATTTTTACCAATCTTCCCATAGGAATACCGATTTTCCCACATACAAGCGAAAACTGCTTTTTGCTTGTATCGTTCACTCGGACAGCAATTCGCTTCTCTTGCAGTTCCCCACCCTCATACATTCCTTTTGGAATATAGGATTCAGTTACATCAAACGGAATCGCTTGCTTTTCGATAGTCTGATTGATTAAAAGGCTGATTGCTCCGCTTACTGTCATACCGCAATTTCGGCAGAAATTATCAAAATTCTGTTTCAACTGTCCGTCCACACGGATAGACATATAATAGTCACTGTTCTTTGCCATATATCTTCCTCTTTTCTCATTTTCTGCGTTGCGGTCACATGGTAGTAAGGATAGCATAGGGTAGGCTTTTTCTCTACCCTATGCTGTTATTTCCTCTTACTTGTTGAAAAGTTCTACCGCTTCAACAATTTCAGTAAGTGCCTTGTCCGCTTCTTCGTTGATTTCCCAATCATCAGAAACCCTTACCATTTCGTCCACAAGGGCAAGCATGGTAGACTTCATGTTGATTACAATATCAACTGCGGATTCTTTGTCTTTGCACTTCCAAATGTCCTGCAAACTGGTGTCAAGTTTGGCAAGCTGTTTCGCAATGTCCTCACCCAACTTCAAAGCCTTTTCTTCTGGGGTCGGCTCATGCTTTTCTTTTTCCTCGGCTTCGTCCTCGTTCTCCTGCTGATTCTCGTTCCACTCTCTTTCCGCTTCGTTCATAGCGTCCAGTTCATCAGCAATGGGGTCATGCTCACGGTTCACTTCGTCATTACGATTTCCGCTTTCCCCGTTGTCTCTGCTCTCGCTCGGCTCACTGTCCGCAAAGCCGTTCAGAGGTAAACCGCTATCTCTCGGCATATCTGCAATTTCTTCCCATGTGGTTTTACCCTCACGGAAACCGTCAACAATCTTCTTAACGGTATCTCTGGAAAGGTTCACGCCCTTGTCAACCGCACTCTGCATGATATTGTAGATTACAAGCTGTTCCTCTTTCGTGTGCTTCGCCATAGGCTGTACGGAACTGATACCCACAATCTCCGCTCTAACCATATCCCAAACAGGGAGAATGATTTTGTTCATGTTGTTGTAGCGGTCTGCCTGCTGTGCGGAAATGCCTAAACGCTTCGCAATTTCCTCTCTCTTGCTTCCCTTGAATCCGATACTTTCAAGGTATTCTTCATGCAATTTGTATCTTGCACAAAACAGGCAAGGGTCTTTTGCACTGTCTCGCTGTGCGTTCGCCATGAGCGTGTAATTCTGTACCTGCTCGGCGTTGTCAAAGTGTCTCACGATACAAGGGAAGAAGAACTCCTTGCCGAAAACCTTAACTCCTGCCATTCTACGGCGGTGTCCAGAAAGAATCATGTACTTTCCGTTATCCATGCCAAAGTCCGTTACTTCCATAGGGTCGGTGAAACCGTTCTGCTTCATGGATTCCTCAAGGTCTGCGGTAAAGGAAATGTCCTCTCCGTTCTTCGGGTTATCAATCAAGTTGTCATTGCTGATATTCTGCAATGCGACAACCTGTGCTTTCTCCTGCTCTACTTTCTTTGCGTTTGCAACTGCTTTCATGCTTCCTGCGTTACCAAAGTTCTTTGCCATAATCTATATCCTCTCTTTCTCGTTAAGCGTTGATTTTCTTTTCCATTTCCTCTACAAGATTCTCATAGGCTGTCTTGCTCTTTGAAAACAACTTGTAAAAGCTAATCGGTCTGCCGAACATTACGGATTCTCTCACATCACTTGCAAGGGGAATCTGAATGTCGATAAAGGTATCAAAGTCCAAAAGCTGTTCTCTAATGTACTTGTCAACCGCACAATTACTCATGTATCGTGCAAGGAATACTCCCAGAACATTCAGTGTCGGGTTTACCTCTCTTGCCTTGTCCATTACTTCCATAATGTCAGCATATCCCTGTACGGAAAAAATGTCCGAACTGAAAGGAATAATGGCATAATCAACAATATAGCCAAAGCAGATATTGTTAAGGGTCATGTTGCTTGGTGGCATATCCACCAGAACCCATGTATAACCTTGTTCCTCAATGAACTTTTCCAACTTGTCCTTGACGGCTTCCCCGTCAATGTCGGCAAGTTTCGCTTCGTCCTGCAAGTCCACATCAGAACTCATACAGTCTACACCAAAATACTTTGCCTTTGCGTTCCCTCTCGTCTGGAACAATGCCTTTGCGGTAACTTCTTCCGCTTCTGCGTTCCCTCTGAAAAAGTCAAGCACCGTCTTTTCGGGTCTGTCCTCGTTGTTCATCAGCAGAGTGTCCGTTGTGTTTCTCTGCTTATCAAGGTCGATTACCAAAACCTTTTCTCCCTTTTGTGCCAACACACCGCACACATGGAAGATAGAAGTAGTTTTTCCGCAACCGCCCTTACCATTGATAAAAGCCACTTTTTTAACCATTGTCTGTACCTCGCTTTCTTGGTTTATTGGGTTTCCTCTTTACATTTATTATTATAGCACTTTGTACATACAATGTCAAGTGACTTTTAATAATTTTTCTAATTTATTTCCTCACGGTGAGGACTTTTTGAATCCCCACCGTGTAGGAAATGGAAGAACCGCCTTACTTGTTATCTTCCTGCAAGTCAAAGTCCATAACCATAAGGTAAGGATAGCTTGCTTTCTTCTCTTTGTTGTAACTTACCCTTGCACTCCATTCAGTGAGTACAATGTGTGCCTTGTCCGTAAGGCTCAAAGCCTTTTCTCTTGCCTTGCCGACAAAACGGGCGTTCCAGTTCTCATATTCGTAAATGTCCTTGCCGTCCTCTCCTTTCTTGCCAGTCTTGACAGATTCGGAAACTCTACCGTAAGTCACCTTGTCTGTGTTCTCGTTGTAGCTGTCAACGAAGAATGTTACATTGTTTTTGTTCTTTGCGTACATAATATGCACTCCTTTCTTTTATCTATACTCATTATACTACTATGTACATACAATGTCAAGTGTTTTTGATAAAAAAGAAGAAAAGCCGACATAAAACTTCCTCACGGTGAGGACACGCCCACGCCCTCACACACTGTTTCCAGAGGACAACGGGGGAGTTTGAGGGGGTGTTGCAAACGCCCCTCATGCCCTGCCCTGCGGTCTGCTGTAAGGTGAGTGAAGCGGTCTGCCCGTACAATGGCAAGTCCGAACGGGAACGGGAAAACTTTGTTTTACTGTTTCCGTCGGCGTAGCCTACGGAACGGGGCAGATTGTGACTGTCAAGGGGGAAAGGGTGGAGATTTCCGCAAGGAAATACTACCCGTACCTTGACTGGCTCAAAGCGGAACGGCTGTGGCTTCGCCCTCGTCCTGTATCAGCCATAAAACAATCATCAACTATCGGGGAAAACCCCACACTCAACTGCTGTCGGTATCGGAATCACCCTCAACATCACCGCTCCCCCTGTCATGGAGAACAAGCAGGAAGTAATGTAACAGTCTGGTAGGGGCAGACATAAATGTGCGGTACAGCTTCGCTGTACTCTCTATAATAGGGAGACTGAAAAAATGAGACATAGCAGATTTTACGATATTGATAGCTTTTTCTTTGAAACAATCCATGCTATCAGATACCGCTTCTATGCCCTTTTTAGCCGTTTCTACGGCTTTTTCTGTGGCTTCCTTGATATTGTTGCTTACCTTGTCCAAAATGGCTTTAACAGCCGTCAGAACGCTCTCTGTGGCAAGGGCAACAATATCTCTATGATAGGTTGCTCTGCTGATATGTAACTGCTCTTGGATTTCCTTTGCGGTTGCTCCGCTTTCACGCATGGCGAAAATAACCGCTCTGCGTTCCAGAATCACGGCTTCCTTGTTTTGCTTATTTTCGGCTTCTAAACGCTTCTCATAGGCTCTGCGGTTAGCTTCTGCCTTACGCTCTTTCTTACTCTTGACTGCCGTAGACAGGAAAGGCAGGTCTTTCAATTCTTCCTCGGTAATTTCTAACAGCTTGATAATAGTTTCTTTTTTATAGCGGTAAGGAAGTCCGCTCTCAATCCTTTTGTCTGCACTGGCTGTCACCGTGATAACATAGGAATCATCAAAAGGGCAGGACAAATGAGCGTTAAAATCAAGGGTAAGATTCAACGCTTCCTCACTGGTATATTTCATTTCACGCAAGAAGTAGCGATAAAGGAATAAAGCTAACTCACGCTTGCAATCTGCCCCTATACGGCTACAAAGCACCTTGCGGATTTCCTCACAATAGCTTTTAAGGACTTGACGGAAAGACACGAACTCCCCAATAGAGTAGATATTTCCATTCTTATAGCAATAGTCCTTGTCCTCTGTGGCAGGGCATAAGTCTTTATGTAGCTTTATCCAGTTATCCGTTTCGTGGTAGTTCGTGAAGTCTGGCATATCTCCCTCGGAGAGATTCAGACGCACGGCAATATCCCTTACATACTTACGCTGTCTTTCGGTAGCGTGATTGTAAGGGTACACCTTTCTTCCGTCCTTGCGGACTTTTTTCTTTGCTGTTTTAACGGACTTAATATCATATTCCCTTGCAATCTCATTGAGGGTGTAAGATACATCTACAAAGTCCTTGATAGTCACGATAGATTGACTTTTAGGGTTACGGCTGTACGGTACACGCAAGATTCTTGCCCCGTCCGTACACGCTTGGTCTGCACCTAATTCCATAAGCGTATCTGTAAGATACTGCTGTACGGCTTGCCACCTTGGTAAAGCGTTTCTGTCCTCGTCCTGTAATTTCCAGATAAGGTATATTCCACGCCCAGAATCAATGATAAAGGTAGGCTGTGGGATTCTGTTATTCGCTCCAATGTCCAGATAATCTTCTTCCAGACGGAGAAGAACTTGTTCTTTGGTAAGTCCTAATTTGTAGCAGTCCAAATCCACATAAAGGGCAGTAAGACGCTTCAAATGCTTTACATCACGCCCCTCGTTATATTTTGTTTCTGCGTCACGATAAAAAGTGTTCATGGAAACATAGCAGTTATCTACGCCATGATAAGACGCTTTTATCAGTCCAGAAGTACGATAGTAGGACTGGCAGTAATGCGGATTGATTGTGGCACGGTAAGAAATGCCCTTGATACCGCCGAACATATATTCCAGATAATCAGACGCACAAGAAAAGTCTGATATTGTTTGATACTCAAATTTTTCTGCACTTGTACCTAACATATAAAAAACCGCCTTTCTCCTAAACAGAAAGACGGTCAATAGCTATGGTACGGGTATTTTTTCCTCACGGTGAGGAAAAGCAGGGTGTATGTACAAAGTATCATAGTAAGCAATCTTGACTTAGATTGCCCCCTGTGTTATCATAATAACCGTAGAAAGGTTCAGTCAGAGAGAGACTGAACGCAAGCATTGAGTAGGATTTAGGGAGTCGGCAAACTTAACTAAATCCAACTTGTTGTCTTTCAAAGTTTAAGTAAGTAAATCAAAGAGCGAAAATAATCCTTATCGGGAATCTCTACTCGATAAGGATTATACACTATATAGGCGTAAATGTCAATATAGTATGCAAAATATTCCGTGCAATTTTTGTACGGATTTTTTTGTGTCAAAATAGGCAAAAAAAGAAGTGTGACGGAAACCGCCACACTCTTTTTTTGTAAAGAGAAAACCTTGATTGCAAGGTAATCTTTAATGTCCTTACGGACAATTTTATTATATTACATTGTGAGTAGATTGTCAAGAGTTTTCAATCATGGAAACAAACAATTTTCTCACTCTGTCATATTCCATATCAGAGGGAATCATGCTGATTTTCGGCTCACCGTCTGAATCGTCATAGCGGTACAAAGAAATTTCTTCTGCGAACTCGCCTGTTCCGCTGACTTCCTGCACGGCAATGTAGCTTCGTTTGCTGTCCTTGTCCTCGAAAATCGTGTGAACCAGAAAATCCTTATTTTCGCCGTTCACATCAGTAACCGTGATAATTTCCTCGTTCTGCTTCAATTCCTCATAAACCGCCTTTTGTACGGATTCTTGGTACATATCATTGTAGGCGGTAAAGACACGGTTATATTCTTCCGCATTGTCAATGTCGGAAATGGAAATATCCGTGTCACCCTCATGCTCGGCAAGGGAACATTTCAGAAAGACAGCTTCCGCTTCGTTCCCGTCCTGTGGATATGCTACACAATAGGAATCCCCCTCAACCGTAAAGATATTCTTTACTTCGTACTGAACGGCTTCCCCGTTCTCGTTCTGCATAGTCAACATTATCTCGTTCATTCGTTTTCAGTCCTTTCAAGTCATTGCTTTTATCAATAAGAGTATCGTCAAGTGTACTGGATAGAACCAGTAGAAAAACCACTTCGGAAGTTTGATAATGGAATCTCGGTTATGGCATACCGCCAGAACCGCCACACTTCCCAGAGAGAAAATCTGTCCTAAACTGCTTGCCGTTCCAGAACTCATTACATAGACTACCCAACCTATCAGCACGGCAAGCATATAATTTACCCAATTTTCTTTTTGCTGTTTTATCAGCAGATAGAACAGCAGGGGAGTGGTAACGCCCCCAATTCCATAATCGGAAATGATAATGCCTTTCCAGTACAGCACCGCCGTTATCCCATAGATACCGCAACACCAGACAGCTTTTTTCCAACCTGTATCAAAATGACGGTCAAAGGCAATCAGCAGTAAAAGAGAAAAAAGCCATGTTCCGCAAATATTCAATCCCTTACCACCGATAAGAGCATACGGTATTTGAGACGCTACAAGCAACCAGAACACATTTTTAAGGTATCTGTCAAGCGTTCCGTGCATACGGCTGTAATAATACCCCCTGCCGATACAATAGGCGTATAGGGGCATTGCTGTTCGTCCTATCACCCTAAAAATCATGTACTGCGGAAAGAACAGCACCCCGATATGGTCTATAAGCATTGTCAAGGTTGCAATCAGTTTAATCAATGTTTACCCTTTCGTAGCTTCGTCCAGTTTCGGAAACATAGTAGAGCAGTACCTTATAGAACAAACCGCCCACTTTCTTATCCGTGTTGGTTTCCTTATACAGTTCATCAGTCACAAGCTGTTCATAGCTGTACCCGTTAAGAACATCTACATACTTTGCATTTTCGATACCACCACCGAACTTTGAAAAGTTAAGGTTTTTCTTTATCTGCCCCATTAAGCTGTCATATTCGCCTTTCTTCCAGAACTCGCCCGTACCCTCATTAGAGAACACAAAATTGTAGAACTTTCGGCTTCCGTCCGTTGTCTTGCTTTCCACGCCCATAATTCCATAGTAGGCTTTCGGATAGCATAACTCGGAATAAGCTGTTACAAGGGAATCACCGCTGTTTCCTTTGAACTGCCACACATAATACTTGTTGTCGGAACTTGCGACAGCAGAGGTATCATAATATCTGTCTCGCAAGGTAACTACGGAAGCAAAGTGGTTGAGGTAGGTTGACTTCATGCTTGTCATGCCTTGTCTATCGGTAATTTCCTTATGGGGCGAATTTTCGTCCAATCCCTCATAGATATAGAGCATGATTCGGGTATCAGTATCAAGCACATAATCTACTTCCTCGTCCTCTTGCCAGACATAGTAGATTGTGCTGTTCGGGGTAGTATCGTTCTTGCCCTGCTTGTATTCCTTTGTGCCGTACACATATCCCTTTGGAAGTTTTATCTCAAAATCGCTCAATTTGATAATACTTCCGTCAATCCCCTGTTCTTTGTCCGTTACAACTGCGGTAATGGCATTGGCAGGTTTTTTTGTTTTCTTGGGTTCTTCACTTGTCTTGTTGCCACTGTCTATATCCAACTGAAAGGAACAGCCAGTAAGCAGACACGAACAGCAAAGCAAGCAAATCAATAGTTTCTTCATTTCTATTTTTCCTTTCTTCCTCACCGTGAGGAAATAGGGTAGGGGAGTGGCAGATTTAATCTGCCACAACCCCTTAACCTTTATGCTGTTTTTGCAAAAAACTCTCCTGCCCAATGTTCCATATCCAAACGGGTTTCAAGGGTGAAGTCCTGTGCAAGTTCCGTAACCCCGTTGATAATTCCCCACTTGGTAGGTTCATAAGTGCCAGAGATAAGGTCTTGCAATTTCTCCATACTCTTTTCAGAGAGTTTCATTTCACGCTTCGCCTTTTCCAGATACATCTTCATTTCGTAGTCTTTCAAGGTTTCCTTTCGGCAAGTGCTGATATTGCCGACAATCTGACTTCCGATTGTGTCAATGTCCGCAAGCATTTTGTTGAACACATTGAGTTTGCTTTCGCTCATTGCTTCTCCGATATGGTGCTGTTTGTAAAGCGTACCGCCCATAGAGGAAATGAGTAAACCGTTTGTGCAAACGCTACGGTAAATCATCATTTTAGCGTTAAGGCTTCCTCGTCCAACATCAGAACTGCTTACCGTGAATCCCAGATAAAGGGGAGAGCCGTCATTGACGGGGATAGGGGTAAAATCCACGAAACGGACAACCAATCTATCCTCGGAAAGATAAACCTGTGTCGGTTGCCAACGCTTGAAATCCACCGTGTATTTCAACGCTCTTAACACTTGGTAGCTGTCGAACGGTGTGTAGCTGTCGGACAGGACAGCACGAACAACGCCGTCATTCTCACGGACAAGCAGATTGTTTTCCGTGTCATTCGCCCATGCTCGGAAGTTCTGAATTGCCAAATCTTCCTTGCCGTTTGCAAAGCATTTTTTAATGTAGTTTGCAGGAACGCCCATACGGGAACACAACTGTGAAAAAGCGAACTCGGAAATATCGGCTTCCTTTTTCTTCCCGTAATCGGTCATGTAGTGGAATTTCAAATCCTTGTCCAAATTGAAATTCGTGCCGTTCTCATTGATAACAATGCTGTTCTGCCACTGTTCCTTAATCTGACGGCTTCTTTCCAGAAGTTCCCCAAAGTCGCATTTTTCCGTTCCTTTATTCGTAATGAGAGTTTCAAAACCCTGTGCAATAATCGCCATAATCATACCTCTTTTCTCACTGGTTTAGTCTCCTGTTCTATGATTCTATTATACTACTTTGTACATACTTTGTCAAGTATATAAATTAAAAAAAACAGGAAAATAATTTCCTGCTTTCTTTAATCATTACTCACGGTGAGTAAATCGTAACACTTTTCTTTTATTGCTTGAAACAATTCTGCCTTTTTATCTGCGGTAAGTTTCTGCCCCAGAATCTTAATCATCTTCGTTGTGGAATGTCTCACACTCAACAGGAGAAAATCTTCTACGGTCTGGATTTCCTTTTTCTCAAAGATAGCATAAACTTCCTCGGACAGCATATCACCAAAAGCAACACGGATAGGGGTTTGTCGCACTTCTGCCACAAACCCCCAGAACGCCGTCCATTCATCATAGAACGCCACGCTCTTTTTATATTGCCTTAAATGCTCAACGATATTCGGCTGACTGCAACCCATGATTTCCGCAATTTGCCTTGTGGAATATCCCTCTTTCACATAGCCGTTTATCGTCTGCTGTTTTTCCGTTCCAGAGATAAGGTTTTCTGGAAAGTCTGGCTTCTTCACCGTGAGAATTGTAAAAGTTCCCTTTTTCCCCTCTGCAAAATCAAGGCATTTATCAATGATTTCCCGATTCATAAATCAGTCTCCTTTCATAAGCAGAGGGAAAGGGGAACGCTTATTCTTCGATATATTGAGCGTTCAATGCTCGTTTTCCCTCAATTTCGCCCTCTGCATAGGCTTCGTAATTGTTGCCGTTCAGCTTCGCATTGAGCGTTCCAAAATCCTTTGAAAACGCTTCCCACGATTCTTGCACTTTCGGCTGTACCACAATGGCAAGTGCGGTACACTGTTTGTCCAGTTCCTTTTTTACTCCTGCCACAAATCCACGGCAAAAGCTATTGTAAATACCGTCTGCAACACCGTGTTTGTTGCGGTATTCCTTTGCGTACTGGTTTGCCAACCTGTCACCAACACGAAACAGATAAACAAATACTCGCCTTGCGGAAACAATGTCCGCTTTGTAGCCATAGAACACAATCTGTTCTCTGCCAACAAAGAAGTGTTTGCAAGCAAAGTTGTTCGCTACCGCTTCCGCAAGTATAAACTTCCACTTCTTACCGATACCCACATCAGCAATGCTCTGTTCAACTTCTTCTTCCTGTCTTTCTCCTGTCACATCAGCAAGGGAAAGATTGTATTTCGCAAGAAGTTTCTGGACTTTCAGACTTGCAGAAATGGCTTCCTGCTCGGAATTGTTTTTATCGGTATCGGACAGGGCAAGCAGTTTGTTGATTTTCTTGATAATGGTTTCTATCTTTTCGTCATTGCTTCCCTCAACTCTACCAACCGCAATGATTTCCAACTCTTTTGCAGTAAAAGAGAAAGATAAGCAGTTTTCTTCCAGTCGGGCATTGAAATAGTTAAGGAAACGCTCTTTCGCAATTTTAAGCTGTTTCTCCCAACGCCCATGATAAGAGATTTTCACGCATACGGTATTTACTTCTTCGTCCTTGCCAAAAGGTAAGGTATAGTAGTTGATTGCTCCGTCTGGAACAAAAATCCACTTACTTTCCTTGAAGTCAATTCTTCTCAACTTCACGCCCTGTTCCTCGGCGTACTGGATAACGGTTTTCACGGCTGTTTTTATCAATTCGTCTCTTGTCATTATATGCACCTTGCTTTCAAATTACTGTTAGGGGTTTCCTCTTTACATATATGATTATACCACAATGTGCATACATTGTCAAGTTATTCTTTTTCTTCTACGGTAAGATTTCTTTCCTCACCGTGAGGAAGTACCCACCTAATATCAGCGTTTTTTGCAATATCATCTGGCATAGGAAACTTCTTGTATGCTTCGTCAACCGCCTTGTTATAGTATCGCTTACTGATATTCTTATCAAGGCTCTGCAACGCCCATTTGCGGACATAATCAGCAAATTCACGCCCCAACGCCAAACTACGCAAATACTTCAATTCTCCATTGGAAGTATCAATAAGCATAATGTGAAGTGCGTAAGACTGCCCCTTTGGAATTTCCTCAAACTTCGGGGAATTATCGTAAATGTTCGGGGAAAAGGCACAATCACACCATTCGCAATTCCCGAACTTAAAAGCAAAGAAACCCACGCCCTCAATATCCTTAAAAGCCACTTCAAAATAGCTTCTGGTATTTACAGACATGATTTCCTCTTTCCTCGGACTGTTCCAGTATATCATCAAGGTAAAACCGCACATATCCGTCCAGTCAATAACCTGTCCGTCTGGCAAGCCTACCCACTCTGCCCTGCACTTGCCAACCTCAAAACATTCCCACTTATGATTAAGCATACTCATAGTATCATCACTCCTTAAACTTTCCCCACAACTTAAAGCTGTGGGGAAGCAGATATTTATTTATTTATCGTACATGGCTTTCTGAACCGCCAACCGCAAAGCACTTTGGTAATAATCGTTCAAATACCCCTCAATACGCTTAATATCTTCCTCGGTAACATCTGTTACCTCAAAATCCCAGATTTCTTCCTCATAGGGATTGCAAGGCTTACACCGTGCAAAAACCACCGTACCAACAATGTACTGAACAGGGTAAATAGGATTCTGCATGGACATAAGAAAGTTAAGGGGAAGCTGTTTCATAAGTCCGTCCTCGTCAACTCCCATGATAAACTCCATGCCGTCAAGATAAACACGCTCAACCGTAATATCTTTTCCCAGACAGCTTCTTGCAAAATCGCCAAAATACTTTTCTTTGGTATCGACAACCGCTAATGGCTTGCCGACTTCCTTAACCATGACTTTCATATTTTACGCTCCTTTTTCAGAAAAGAATAATTCCTGCTATGATTATATTGTACTACTTTGTACATACTTTGTCAAGTGCTTTTTATAAAAAAGATTGTCGAAAATAATTCCTCACGGTGAGGACACGCCCACGCCCTCACAACTGTTTCCAGAGGACAACGGGGGAGTTTGAGGGGGTGTTGCAAACGCCCCTCATGCCCTGCCCTGCGGTCTGCTGTAAGGTGAGTGAAGCGGTCTGCCCGTACAATGGCAAGTCCGAACGGGAACGGGAAAACTTTGTTTTACTGTTTCCGTCGGCGTAGCCTACGGAACGGGGCAGATTGTGACTGTCAAGGGGGAAAGGGTGGAGATTTCCGCAAGGAAATACTACCCGTACCTTGACTGGCTCAAAGCGGAACGGACGGTATCAGCAGTAAAAAGAAAAAAATAGGCGTGGCTCTGACACGGCTTTTCCTTTCCTGCCGTAAGGCAGGTTGCCCCCCCTCTGTGGGGGAGATAGAGGGGGGTTGGGGGGAGTTGGGTGGGAAGCTGATAGAACAGAATAAAAAATCTCTTAAAGAATATCGTTTGAATACCGTAATAATATAAAGTGAATATAATATGAATACAAAGCAATCGTAAAAAGAATACTAACAAAATAATGCAAAATCATAATACAAATAAGACATGAATAAAAGGCAAAAAACCGCCAAAATAGGCAAAAATCACGGAAACCGCCAAAAAAAGACCCTCACAAATGCCCCGTAGAGCGATTTTGCAAGGGTAGGCAATATAAATTATCATCTGGAAAGAAAAACCCCGTAAAACGCCTTAAAACGGCTTACAGAGGGTATCGACAAAAACCGACAAAGAAAAACAAGAAAAAAACCTCAATTTTCAGCCTTAAACTCACGAACATAACGGAAATAAGTGTTATGAGACATTCCCAACTCACGCATAAGCTGTAACGAACCAATTTCATTATCAACCACACGCTGATACTGAATCGCAAAATCATCTTTGGACATGATACGCTTCCTGCCGTAACGCTCCCACTCTCCCCTATCTTTCATGGCTTGGATTCCCTCACGCTGACGCTTGGCTTTTCGTTCAATCTCCGTTCTCGCCTGTAAATCGTAAAAGGAAATGAGCATACCATTGATACACTCCAAAATCATTTTAGACATTTCATCTGGCAAACCCGAAAAGTCCATATAAGTAGTAGGAATATCCAGAAAGATAATACGGATATGTTTGTCCTTAAAATATTCCAATTCACGCTTCGTCTCGTCCGCTCTCCCCAGACGGTCATACTCTGGCACAATCAAAGTATCGCCCTCACGCAAAACATCTTCTTTCAGCACAATGTAGCGTGGGCGGTCAAAGTTCCTGCCCGTCTGCTTGTCCTCATAAATCTTTTCCAACGGATACCCTGCGTTCTCACAAAAGGAACGGATAGCTTGACTTCCACGGTCAAGGTGCTGTTCTTTCGTACTCACACGATTGTAGCCGTAATAACGCCCCATAATATCACTCCCTTAGTACCAAAATGTCAAAATCGAAATAGGACTACCAATAAATAAGATTATACACATTTTAGTACCACAAAACAAGAAAAAAAAGCGTGGTACTAAAAAGCGTACATTTTAGTACCACACTTCTTCCTCACGGTGAGGATTTTATTTCATAAGTCCTCTGTTCTTCATAATTCGCTGTGTCGCATTGTACCCCTCACCGTCACAATTCCTCTGGCACTCATGGTCGGGGTATTTGTCCATAAGACGCTGATAAATCACTCTGCCATAGTTCGGGTCACATTCACTACCTACATAAAGCAGGAACGGCGTAGCTTGCCCCACCGCATGACAGCGTAGGTGATTTTCTACATTCATGGCGTATTCATGGAAAGACGCAATCAGTTCCCGTGATTCCTCAATGCTCTTTGCGGTCTTGAAATGCTCTCCATTTGCCCCAGACAGCATGACGGTAAAATCGTCTGCTAAATCCAGAACAGAGTTACCCAACACACACCAACAATGGTGTACGGGGGTCTGTGTTCCGCTTGTAAAAAGCCAACCTACATAAGAACGGGCAGGATAGCCGTGTGCCTGTAATATCTCGCACAATTTAAGGGTGTTCTGATAGCAATACCCGATTTCATATTTGACTTTATCAAAGAGATTCAAAATCTCTTTGTCCGTCACGGCTTCCGTGTTCTGATAGGTAAAGATTTCATGCTTGCCGTTTAGCGGATAGTAGTCTGTCGGCACAATCACGCTCTTTGTAAACTTACCGTTTTCGTCATGCAGTTTAATAACGGCTCTGTCCTCTTTATCTCTTAATTGGTTTTCCCACCACATTGTTTCCATGCTTATACCACCTTTTTTTCTGCCATGCGTTTTACAGCTTGATAGAACCCTTTTGCTCCCATTGCCGACAATGCAGAGGGGGCATTGACGAAAACATTATCATTCCTGTTTATCCATTCCTCTATATACTCAATCGTGTATAAGCTATCATCAAGCATACCTATAATTTCCTTTTCCTTATCGGATAAAACAATCTTCTCTGCCATATAAACCGCTCCTTTCTATATTCTATATTATATCACATTGTACATACATTGTCAAGGGTGTATGAAAATAAAAAAGAGCGGAATTAACCGCTCCATTTTATTACGCCCAACAATAGGCTCTAAAAAGTGGACTATCCAAAACTGTAATAAAAAATGTCTTTTCTTCTTTCTGGACAGCAACCAAACCGCACTTCTGCAACTTCTGCAAACTGGAAGATACGGTACGGCGTGATACCTCACAAAACTCTGCCAATTCGGAAATGGTGGTATGAAAAGAAACGCCATTCTCCGTTATCTGTGATTCATGGTGATAAGACTGCACATACTGTAACAAAGATAAATATAGGCGTTTGTTTGCATAGGTAAGATTCACGCCTTTCTCACTTCCGATTGACTGAATATCAGTAAAGAAGTTATTATATCTTACTTCTTCCATTCGCTCTTACCTCATAATATTTTTCTGAAAGGAACAGGCGGTAAAACCGCCTTTCCTTAAAGCACTTCTTCATCAGTCGGAACTTCGGCTACCTCGTCCTCTGGAACTAAGGCAACAGAAAAAGGAATCTGCTTTCTAACCTCTGTCCATTCTTCATCAGACAGGGCAGAAATCTTCTCGGAAATGCCCTTAATCAAATCAATCATCATTTCATCAGCAACAACCTGTTCCGAAAAAAGCAGAGAATCCAAAACGGATTTTTTGGAAAAATCCAATTTCTCATTGTTGCAAATACCGTTCAAAACAATTCGTTCTTCGTTGTTAAACATACTCTTTTACTCCTTATAAAATTTTTTGTAAAATGCTTTATCCAAAAAGATAATAGACGGGTGCGGTTTGTTCGTGGTGTAGCGAATAACACCGCATTTATTGAGTTTAGACAAACTTTCGGTAACAATACGGGGTGAAACGGAACAAAACTCTGCCAATTTTGCGGTAGTAGAGTTAAAGCGTATACCCTTATTTGTCTTTATCGTTTCCTGCGGAAACTTATCGGCAAAATCAAGCAAGGACAGGTACACTCTTTTGTTGGAATGAGTAAGGTTCACGCCTTTCTCACTCGCAACAGCCTGTATTTCCATAAAAAAATCAATGACAGAGATTTTCTCGTTAAACATTCAATTCCTCACGATTCTTCGCTTTCGGAGATAGCAGAGGGTTGAAAATCAGAAATTGTTACAATTACTTTGGAATGAGGGTTGCCGTCCTTGCCAACGAACTTCTCACTTGTCACCCAACCAGTAACAATATCAATGCTGTCTCCGTCTCTTAAAAACTTGGACGGCTCAAAGGCATTGCCGACAAACCTTGCTTCCCAACGGGAAAATGCCCTTTCCTGCACTTCCTTTCCCGTATTGGGATTTACAACAGCTTCCCCCGTTTCACCGTCTACTTTCACCGCCCCTGTTTTGCGACTTGAAACAAGGTTCGCCCATAACACCTTATCAGAGTAATTCAATCTGATAGTAGGGTCATAAACCTTAATATATTTGCTTCCCGATACATTCAAACTCATACGGCACAAAACTCCTTTCACGGTTATATCTAATCTTATTATACTACATTGTGCATACTATGTCAATCCTTATAAAAGAGATAAGGGGAAGTGTTTACTTCCCCTTATCCTGCTATTTATAACATCATTTGCCCCGTCTTTTCTGGCACAATTCCGTATTTTTTCAGAAGTTCTTCATCTTCCTTTCTTCTGAAAAGTTCTTCATTCATCTTGTAACCGCCCTTTTCCAGTTGCGGTAAAACATAATCGTCCTCGGAAATGGCAACGGGATTTTCTTTATTCGGCTTTTTTCGCAAGAGATTCAAGATTCCCATTTCACACCATTTTTAACCTTTCTCCATTTCCGTCTTGGAACGGGTATTCTTCTGCGGTTCGTTATCTTCCCTGCTGTTGTTTACTTCTGCCTGTTTTGCGGAAGCAATCTCATTTCCCCATTCCTCACGGCTCATTGCTCGGTCAGACAAAGCACCCGTTTTCTCGGTCTGTTCAGCTACAACTTCCTCACGGTGAGTAGAATTGAACATGATTTTCTCTTTTGCTCCCTGTTCACGGGTTGCTTTCTCAAATCCTGCAAGAATCGGTGAAGCAGAAGAAATCTGCTTCATGTGGTCTACAAGGCTTGTCTGGTAGCCGTCTCCAATATCAACACGGGTCTTAAACACATTGTCGATATTGCCCTTTTCTGCGTGGAATACGGACAAGGAACACTTGGTATAAGGGAAGTATTCCCCGACTGCTTCTGCCTTTGCTTTCAGTCCTCTTGCCTGTGTTTCTCCCTGCTTGATAATGGTATCAGCCACTTTCGGGTGCATGATTGCTCCGTCATTGACAATCGGCTTATCCGTCCACTGTTCGCAAAAGTTCACTTCCACAAAATAGCCATTTTTGGAAGTTACCTTGTCAATCTCCGTGGCTCTCTGGCATACATTGTCAACGAACTTTTGAGGTTCTTCACGCAATAAAGAAGAAAAATTACGGTTGATATAATCGCTGTTTGCCACATATTGAAGCTGTGCGGAAGTAAGGCTTGCCAACTGCGGATAGCTTTCTTTCATGCTTTCAAGGGTGGCTAACGGCTCTGCGGTAAAGCGGTCTTTCAATCCCTGTTCCGTCTGGCGTTCCTTTTCCAGTTCCACGGTCAAGGTAGCGAATGTTTCTTTTGCTCCCTCGATACGCTTAACTGCGGTATCAATGGTTGCAATCTCCTTTTTCTGCCCCTCTAATGTGGTTGCCTGTTCCATATTGGTAACAGCGTCCTTAATCACCTTTACATCTTCTTTCTGGCAATCAAGGCTCTCTTTCTGCTTTACAATGACTTCCAGTGCTTCCCCATTGTCCTTGTTCTGCTCCGCAATATTGGTAAGGTCTTTTTCAAGGTCTGCAATTCGGCTGTCCTGCTCAACGGCATAGGTTACATAGGATTTAGCAAGGGTATCAATCGTTTCCCTGTCCATAGGTTTAGCGTCACGCTCGGACAAGTCCATGTTCAATCCTCTTACTTCCAGTTCAGATTTAAGTTCTGCCGTAAGCTGTTTGCACTCTCCGTAAATGACTTCAATAGACTTTGACAATGCCTGTAATTCAAAGCCTTTGGAGAAAGACGCTAAATACTGGAAACTGCTTGTATCGCTGTCAATACCAAAGTTCTTGCCGACAACATAGGCTACGGATTCCGCTTGAATCTCCCTCATGTGAGACGGTACATTATCCTCACCCATACGCTGTGCCAACTTTTCAAGGTTGCCGTGCAATTCGCTGTGGCTCATTTCGTGAAGCAGAACGGACACGGCTCTTGTCGGGTCAAGGTCTTTCGGCATGACGATAAATCCTTTCGGATTTTCAGCGTCAAAACGCCTTGAAAAATATCCGTCTGCCCCACCCTTTAAGGTATCATCTTCGGCACGGTCTTTTTCGTACACATGGATTCCGTTTCTCTCGGAAACTGCCTTTAATGCGTCATACAGAATCGCCATTTTTTGAGGGTCTTTCTGCGGTACGCTCATGTCAAGGTGCGGATTGAATCTTGCCTGTCTTTCTGGGGTATTTATAATCTTGTACTCGCCCCTGCGGTTCTTAATCGGCTTGCCCTTATCGTCCTTAACCAGTTCTTCTTTTTTGTAGCCTTTCTTTACCCACAAATATTCTGGAACAACAGTGTCCTTTGCGTCAAAGACAGTGCCAACGGAAAAGTACATAGGAACTTTACCAATGACATTGTTCTTGATAAAGTTCTTCATATCGTTTTCAGAACGGATTCCCAATTCCTTTCCGTCAATCTTCAATCCAAAAAGATTGTTCCTGTTCATGGTGACTTCCAGTTTGGACAAGCCGACACGATAGGTAGCTTGGCTGATTGACGGGTTTTCGTTCATCTGCTTTTGCAGATTGCCCTTAATCATCTTCCACAAATCGCCGTCTTTCTTCTCATAGGCGATAATCGGAACGAAAATCTTAATGCCCTTTGCTCCCTGTGCTACATTCCTGCCGTATTCTTTCCATTGCTCATATCCCATAGTATGTGTAGCGTCTGGCTTCTGGCAGTACACAAGCATGGCATTATTGAAAGAATAGTTGTTGAGGAACAGCTTACTACTTGTGTCAAGCCATGACTTGAAATTGTCAGAATCAAGCACATTCTTGATTCCCTGCTGTAACTGTTCCTGTAACTGCTCTTTCGGGTCTTTCTTTTCACTCGGCAAAGAAACGCCCTCACTGATAGTCTTTTCTTCTTCTGTCATAGTAACTACCGTTTCCTTTTTTTCTTCTCTTGACGGGTCAAAAGCAGGGAAACCACCGCTCTTTTCAACGAACTGCTTTAAGTTGTTTACCTCGGTCTGTTCCGCAAACTTATGAAGCGTGTTCGTGATAACCGCCCCTGTAATCTGGCTGTCCTTTTCCGCACTGTCAGTAAGGTATTCAGCGAAAAACTCATAAGCTGTGAAATCAAATCTGCGGTTGGTGTCATTCGCTTTCATTTCTCCGCTTCCGTTAATGATTGCTTCCGCAACATCACGGGTGATATTCCCCTTTTTCAAGGATTCCCCGATAACATAATACTGCGAAACATCATTGATATTCTGTAACGCCTTTGCGTCCTCTGTCTTACCACCAGTAAGCATGAACTCGGAAACATACTCTTTCGCATAGCTTGTTGCTCCTGCAATAAGTTCAACCTGTTCTTGGTTCAATCCGAACTCATAGGCGTTTCTCATAATGCGGAAATCACTCTCTGGGTACTTTTCATCTTTGACGGTATCAAAGATATAATCGAACTGCTCTGCGGTAACTCCGTTCTGCTGTCCATAATAAACTTCCGCAATCATTCTGTTTGTGAAAGATTCATCATCTTTCCCAAACGCATTGATTCTGTCCATATAAGGTTCAATGGAAGAATCGTTCCTATGGCTCATGCCAACATAGCGGTCATACCCCATATAAAGGAACTCTTTATCTTCATAACTGCCGTCAACAATTTCTCTCTGGTTCTGTGGAATGTTATTGCTGTTTTCAAAATTCTCTACGGCATGAAAGACAATAGAACGGTCTGCAAATCCCTCTCTCTGTGACATTTCAACCGCTATTCTGTCTCCCTCAATCAGTCTGCCGTTGCTGTTGTGGAACTCTTGAATCGGAACAATCTCCCTGCCGTTTTCTTCGCTCCATACCTCGATTCCGTATTCATCAACGGCGTTAATCAAACGCTCATTCGCATTTGTTCTTACGGCATTGTCCAGATAATCATAGGCACTTTCGCCATTGATATACTTGAACAATTCTTCCCTGCTGTCAAAGAGGATTCTATCTCTTTCAACGGAAAATCCGTTGACATTGATAGGCTCTCGGTACTGGATATTCAAGGTAATTTGTTCTCTGTTTTCCTCACGGTGAGGAAAATTACGGCTTCCGTCCGCTCCGAACTCTGCTTCGTGTGCGTTAATATCTCTTTCTGCCATAAGGTCGATATAATCACTTTCCACCTTTTCACGGCTCGGCTGACGGTCATACTCAAATGTAGCACTACCCTGTATCAAATCGCCCTCAATGCCACTTACGGAAGCATAGTAGAAATCCGTATCATCAATGGAATTACCAATTACATAGGTGTGGTTATCGCTTTCCCATGTGTCAATCTGATTGCACCTGTTCCCGTCAATAACCACTTCCTCAAAAAAATTCTCTCGTTCCCTATCTTCTTCCCTTTCCTGTTCCACCATGTTATAGGCGTACACTTCGTTGACAGTACGGGAAATATCCTGTGCGGTCATGTTGACAAACTGCTCAACAGGGATAGCGGTTGCTCCTGTGGCTTCTCTTTCCTCGGTGAACTCGGAAACAGCAATCAGAACATTGTCCTGCTCTTTTCTTATTTCCACGGTCAAGCCGTCTCTTTCGGAAATATCCTCTGGGTTCACATCATCAAGAATATCTTTCTTGGCAACTGCGTAAGGGTGGTACTCCGTTCCCTCTGTCTCCGCAATTTCTTTCAGAACGCCTACATAAAACGCTTCCTCGGTCTTATTCTCTACCGCACTGGAAAGAATCTCCTGCAACTTTGCAAGTGCTTCTGGGGATTCAATATAGCCGTTTCTGGCTTGAATAAACAATTCCTCTGCCGTTCCGTCAAGGTCTAATTCTGGCTCATAGTAACGGTTTTCCGTTGGGGTATAGCCTGTAATGTCTGGGTAGGAAGTGTAGATAGAAATTGCTTCCTCTCTCGCTTCTCTGTTGTCTCTGGAAAGGTCTAACAAGTGCGTGTAAAGGCTCTGCTCCTGCAAACCGCCCTTGATAGTCTCAATCCACTGTTCCCTGTTCTCCTGCCCCTCTACGCCCTCTGCATAGCCAAAAGCAGAATCGTATTTCTCATAGAAATCTATGATTCGCTCGGCTAATAGGGTTTCTCTATCTTTTTCTGCCATGCCTGTACTCCTTTCATTGTTATATATCTCCTGCGTCCAGTCTGGATAACGGAACGGAACACCGCTTCCCTTTTCCTCAATATCAATTTCAAAAAGCGGTTCTTCTTCCTGCTCATACTGGCTTGCAAGCTGTTCTCGGACTGTGGCGTATTCCTTATAATCTTCTGCGGTAAACGCCCCATTATCAATCATTTCCTGCTGACTTAAAACCCAACCAGTACCAGACAGCATAGAGAACATTTTTTCGTTGTCGGAAACAAACTGTAAGGAATTATCGCTGTTATCATAATTCCCGTGGTTATCATAGTTCAGTTCTTTTCCGATAAACACTTGTCCGTCTTTCGTGAAAATGTCCATGCCCTTGTAATGGGAATGTGAAGCACTCTGCACAATCACATTATCCTTGTTAATCTCGTTATACTGGCTGTGCAATCTGGCTTCTATCCTGCGTCCTGCTACAATGCCTATATCCTCATAGACATATTCGCCATTTGCCAAACGGCTGTCTGGCATAGCACTTCGGATAGCGTCACGGCTAAAACCGTATACACCGTCATGCTCTCCTGCAATCAATTCATGGTCGATAACATTGTGTTCCGTCTCCCATTCATAGACAGCTTTCATTTGATTCTGGTACTTCTCGGAAACTTCTCTGATAGTGGCAAGATTGATTGGCACATAGTATCTATCGTGCAATTCATCACTACGCCCCATAATTTCCCCGATAACATAATCAGCAAAATCTTCTTCCCTGCTGTTGGAATCATTTGCCCCGTTACGCAAATCAAAAAGAAGTTCTCTTTCCCTGCGTACATTCATGCCCTGTATAGCCATTCTTTCTTGTTCTGCCGTCATTACCTTTGATATATCTTCCTCGGCTTCAAATCCAAAACTGGCTACATAGTGTGCCTTTGTTTCCTCTGGGGTCATAATTACAAAGCAGTCACCCACGCTTGGACTATGCCCGTAAAAGTTTGACGGCTGTATGCCCCCGTTTCCCAATTCTGCATACATTCTTTCCAGAAACGCTACGGGGTCTTGACGGTACGCTTCTACTTCTTCATCAGACAGCACACGGTTATAAGTAATATCGTGTGGGTCATTTCTAAAACCTAAAACCTCGGAAGAAAGAACAACAAGGCGGTTTTCTCTCTGCTTCTCTGCAAAGCGGTTATATTCCCTGTTGTATTCTTCCCTGTCTACGCCCTCTCTGACTTTTTCAAGGGAAGAAAAGATTCCGCTCTTGTCCGCTCCACCCTGTATGTAGTCATACAAGGCAATGCTCCTTATCAAGTTGTACGGCTCTATATAGTCCTCGGCATAAGGTTCTCTGTAAACATCTGCCATAATCTATATCCTCTCTTTCCTGTTATTTTGCCCTCTCCATATCGTCATTGGTTCTCTGCACGGAAGATTTACTCTCTGGCGATTCTTTTTCGCTTCTCGCCTTTGAAATCTCTGCCTGTGCTTCTTCCATTTTCATGTATCGGCTTGCTCGTTCTCTCGGATTCTCAAAATCATCTACTCTATCTCCGTACTCCACACGATACATACGCTCATGGTCTAAGGTAGCTTTCTTGGCTCTTTCCCTCATAAGTTCCGCTTGCTGTGCTGATACTAAATTGATTCGCTCTGCAAAGTTTAGGTTGCTTTCAAAGCTGTTCACGGAAGCTGTGAAATCTGCCTTTGTCTGTGCTACTTTGTCTTTTTCTTCAATCTCTCTCAACTTACGCTCTAATTCGGTCTGTGCTGACGCTCTATAACCTCGTTCAAATAATGGCATTGTTCCGCTCCTTTCAAAACTTCCTCACCGTGAGGAATTTTTTATTTTTTAGCAATGGTGTAATTCAAAAATGCGTGTAATGGTGATACGATACACCTATACACGCATTATAACATAATTACCCTGTATCTTCAATAAAAAGAAAGGGAAACGGTCACAATTTTAACCGTCTCCCTTTTGCGTTTTAGAATAGCTTTTTCACCTTTTTTACTGGCTTTTTTTCTTTGAATGGAACAGGGGAAAAATCCAGATTCGCATAGATTTTCCCGTTGACTTCTTTCTTGATGATAACAAAATTTCCCTTGTATTCTGCCCCGTTCTTTTTGCTCTTACAAGTTAGCTTGATATTGCCATGTGCAATCAGCTTCGCTAACTGCTTCTCCGTCAACTTCTTCCCCGTGACGGTTGTAACAGTCGGGTTCTTGGTGTCAAGGAAAAAGTTGCAACCAGAACAATAATACCTCACAAAGTTTACTTTTCCCCCGTCCTTATCCTCATAGCGGTAAAGGTCACTTCCACACCACGGGCATACACCTACTGTCTCCTTGTCTTTCTTAAAGACAATGCCTGTGTCTTTGGTCTTGACTTCCTGCACCTTGTCATTGATAAAGACTTTGAAACTATCCATAAACTCTTGCTCGGTCATTTTACCCTCGGCAATCAAGGCAATCTTCGTCTCCCAATCAGCCGTGATTTTCGGGGAATACAGTTCCACGGGAAGAACACGGATAATGGTCTGCCCCTTGATAGTCGGAACAATATAGTTGGTCTTGCCTTTAGTCTGGGTACTGCAATAACCACTGTCAAACAGCTTCTTGATAATCTCCGCTCTCGTTGCCTGTGTGCCGATTCCCTTACCTTTCAGAATCGCTCCGTTCTCAATGGTTGCTCCTGCATTTTCCATAGCTGTAAGCAAGGTTGCTTCGGTATGTAGCTTCGGTGGCGTGGTCTTTTTAGCGATAAAAGAAGAATGGGAAACGGTCACGGTCTGCCCCTTTTTAATGTCTGGGAAAATCTGCTCTGCGTCCGCTTCTGCGTCCGCTTCTTCCCTTTCTTTACCGCTCAATGTTTCCTGTACGCCTTTCCACCCTGCTTCAAGCGGTTTCTTACCGCTTGCGGTGAAAGTCATACCAGACAAATCAACCTTAACACTGGTCTGCTCATAGTAGTAAGGGGTACAAAAGCTGACAATCATACGGCACAAAACCAAATCCAGTACATTCTTCAAGGTTTCCTCGGTAACGCCCTTTCTGCGTTCTTCCTCGGTTGGAATTAAAGAATCCATATCAAAGCCTTTGATTTTCTCCGTTGGTATGATTGCATGGTGGTCTGTAACCTTGCTATCATCAACAATCTTCTTGTCGATATTCAAGCCTTTTGACAGCAAACCAGAAACAGCGGTTTTATACTTTGCAATCGTACCGATTCCCCTAATTCGGCTCTCCATGTAAGGTTGCAAATCGCTTGTGATATATCGGCTGTCCGTTCTCGGATAAGACAAAACCTTTTGCGTCTCATACAAGGCTTGTGCCGTTGCTAATGTGGTGGAAGCTGTGTAGCCGTACTTTCGGTTCGCTTCTCTCTGCAACTCCGTAATATCAAAAAGCTGTGGTCTATCCATGCCTTTTTTCTTGGTGACTATCTCCGTTACCGTTCCAATGCCCTTTTCCTGTATCGCTTCTGCCTTTGCTTTCACGGCTTTTCCGTCAAGCACTCTGCCCTCTGAATCCTTTGCGTTTGGTGGGAAGATTCCCTCTGTGTCCTTGTTCCAGAACACGGAAAATCCCTCTTTCAAGTCCGCTTGAATACCGTAATAATTCGTAACCTTAAAGTTTTTTACTTCAAGGTAGCGTTTCACTACAAAATAGAGGGTCGGGGATTGCACACGCCCTACATTGATTCCTGTTTTGTACTTCAAGGATTCAACACGGCTCATGCTCATACCCATTATCCAGTCCGCTTTTTTCTTGCAAAACTCGCCCTTAATGATATTGGCAAATTCTTCCTCTGGTCGCAAATGAGACATAGCCTGTCTGATTGCTTCCTCTGTCATAGAGGTAGCACAAAAACGGCGTACCTTTTTGGTACACTCCGCTTTTTCTCGGATAAACCATTGTAAGATATGCCCCTCTGCTCCCATATCTCCGCAATTTATAATCTCGTCCGTATCGTCTCGGTGTATCAGTTCCTTAATGATTTCAAACTGTTCCTCGGTCTGTTCCAGAACAACCAACTTGAAATTGTCGGGGATAATCGGCAACTCGGCATACGCCTTTTCTTTTTCATCACGCCACATGGCTTCCTTGCTGACAAAGCCGTATTCCTCTGGCTCGGCAAGTCCTACAAGGTGTCCTACCGCCCATGTGACACGGTAGCCGTTACCCTCATAATATCCTTTACATTTCTTGTCTGCCCCTATAACAGACGCTATATCCCTTGCTACACTTGGCTTCTCTGCCATGCAAAGTTTATATCCCACAAAACCACTCCTTTCAAAACTTCCTCACCGTGAGGAAGCGTTAAGAGATATTCTATACATCTTTTTTCAGCTTGTTAAAAGCACTTATAAAGTGGCTTATAACCCACTCTTTTTCATAGTCATTATCTTCTGCAAACTCGCAACATTCTTCCAGAACTCTTTCAGCAAGTTCTTTCATTTCCTCTAACGCTTGCCTGTAAAGTTTATCATCTTCCATTTTAATAATGCCTTTCCATGAACTCCACCAACGCCGTATTCAAAAGCTGTGCTACGCCATATTCTTTGTGTTCCTTTGTAAACTCCTGCCACTTTTCAAGCGTATCTTCATAAACTCGCATAGTGGTATTCTTGATATTGCCCTCTCCGACTTTGATTTTGATACCGTTTTCTTCACGCAAAATGAAGCTACTTATGTAATTGTAACGCTCGGACAGCTTCAAAAGGACATTCAAACGGTCTGGCTCTAACAGCTTCAAAAGGTTTTCAATGTTCTCTGCCGACAATTCGGGTTTGTCCTGCTCTTTCTTCTTTTCCTCAAAGAAAGCAACCGCCTGTTCAGCAGTACGCCAAACACCCTCAATCTCGTAAATCTCGTTTTCTTTCAGCACCTTTTCAGCCGTTGCAAAGGTAAAGGTCACTTCCTCGTCCTTAAAGGTTTTCTTGCTCTTGTTCTTCATTCTGGCGTTCATAAAGTAACACTTTTCTTCATTCGTCATATTCTTAAAATCAGTTAAACTTGTCATGTAGTTATGCCCCCTTTGAATTATATTTGAATATTATTGTATTCCTTTTATATTACATATTATATCACAATATATTCATTTATGCAATACTTAAATAATATAATTGTGAATACTTAAAAATCATAAATGCAATATAAAAAGAATAAGGGGTTTCCCCCTTATCTCTCCTTTACTTTTCAAGCAGTTCTACAAACAAACTGCCGTATGCTTCATTCAAATATAGTTTCGTATCTTCGGTAAACCAAACCTCTTTCGGAAAGGCACAACCGCTTGTCCTAAAAACGATTGCTCCGCTTTCTCCGCTGATTGTTCCCTCTCGGTCAACCAGATAAGAAACAATCTCGTCATTCAGACAGCCATATTCAATGACAACCTTTTTTCCGCTATTCAGACAGTCAATTATCTGCTGTTCCCAATACTTATACATCTTCTATACCTCGCTTTCTTGATTTACTTGTGTTCCTCTTTACATTTATTATTATACTACTTTGTACATACATTGTCAAGTGTTTATTTCGTGAATTTGCACAAAAAGTAGATTTTTTTCAAAAACTTTTCAAAAAAGCGTCACTTTTTGCCGTCTCAATCGTTATATATAGTGTAAGGGTTTTTTCCTCACGGTGAGGACAACCACAAGAAGTAATTACATACCTATCGTTACCGCCACAAAGCGGTTGAACGAAAAAAGGCAGGGAAAACCCCTGCTTTTTTGTTTGCTCCCTGCACCGCCCACGCCCTCACAACTGTTTCCAGAGGACAACGGGGGAGTTTGAGGGGGTGTTGCAAACGCCCCTCATGCCCTGCCCTGCGGTCTGCTGTAAGGTGAGTGAAGCGGTCTGCCCGTACAATGGCAAGTCCGAACGGGAACGGGAAAACTTTGTTTTACTGTTTCCGTCGGCGTAGCCTACGGAACGGGGCAGATTGTGACTGTCAAGGGGGAAAGGGTGGAGATTTCC